>Ga0315339_1000502_pt1 | contig 47827 bp, 51 predicted proteins | sample ASW17metaG_FD_204514 | JGI IMG/M metagenome (GOLD analysis project Ga0315339, IMG submission 204514) | Ammonia-oxidizing marine archaeal communities from Pacific Ocean, United States - ASW #17 | ecosystem: Environmental > Aquatic > Marine > Oceanic | place: USA: California | collected 2016-12-05 | reverse complement strand
CCCGTTGCCAGCGATCAAATACCTCGGCCAGCTCTGCTGCCGTGTACCCTCGCCTCCTCTCCTTCTGTTTCCTCTGCATCCACTTCTCCTCTCGGTGAAGTGTTGCATCGACCCATTGAGACCACCATCACTCTTATCTATCGGACTGCGCACTGCTGCTGCCGGCGGCGATGATCGTCTACGCCCAAATCAAGGACCGCTGGAACCAGGTTTTTGCGGCGCTTCTGCTGACGCCGTTCCTCTACATGTTTATCCTCGCGCCGCCGCCCGCGTCGTATGTCTTGCAGTTGACGATCGTCGGCTTCTTCGCCGCAACGGCCTATTGGGCACTCCGCACCAAACCCGTGTTTACAGAATCTGCCGCTTAGCCTCTATACCTCTAGCGGTCCGACCTTTCACGTCTTATCCGAAACCGCGGCCGACTCGAACGTAGCCATTTCCCTGTACAAGCGCAGCGCCGACTCAATTACGCCGAGCGCCATCGCGGCCCCCGTACCCTCGCCAAGGCGCATCTCGAGCGCCAGCAGCGGCTCACGATCCAGTAGCTCCAGTGCAACCCGGTGCCCCGGCTCAGCAGACCGGTGCGAGAGAAACAAGTAGTCCTGCACCGCCGGCGACAAGCGCACCGCCAACAGGGCCGCTGCCGTTGCGATGAAGCCGTCCACGGCAACCGGGACTCTGGCCGCCGCCGCGCCAAGCAGGAAGCCACACATCCCACCGATCTCGAAGCCGCCGACGGCGGCGAGCACATCGACCGGATCGTCACTGCTGACGCCGCGCGCTGCGAGCGCCTTCGTCAGGATCTCCGCCTTCTTTTGAACTTGGTCCGCCACCAGCCCCGCTCCCGGCCCAACTACTTGATCCGCCGGACGATTCGCCAAGACCGCTGTAATTGCGCTCGCCGAAGTCGTATTTCCGATACCCATTTCCCCGATCGCCAGCAAGCCGTAATGAAGCCGCGCGGCAGCCCGGGCCAGTGCGATCCCCGCTTCGATCGATTCCACCGCTTGCTCGCGCGTCATCGCCGGCTCGCGCAGAAAGCTCTTCGTGCCCGGCGCGACCTTGCGGTTGACGATCCCCCGCCCGGGATCGAACGGGTGGTTCACGCCCATGTCGACGATCACCGGGTCGATGTCGTTCTGCCGGCACAGGACGTTGATCGCCGCGCCGCCGTTGATGAAGTTCTCGACCATTTGATAGGTAACGTCCTGCGGATAGGCGCTGACGCCCTCCTCCACAATGCCGTGATCGCCGCAGAAGACGAATAGTGATTTGCGGGGAAGAGTCCAGTCCGCTGTACCACGTGCCAACGAATAATCGATGACAACGCGTTCAAGCCGGCCGAGACTGCCGCGGGGCTTCGTGAGCGAGTCCAAACGCTGCTGGACCGCCGCCCTGAGTGCTGCATCTGCTGCGGGCGTGATCGCCTTGAGGATGCCTTCTAGATCACAGACTTCGGTTTGGAGCGTCGAGGCCCCTGCGCTTTTCTTTGCCACCATCTTGTCCTCGGTCATTGTCGTTATGAGCTGGCAACTTCCAGTCGTAGGAAAGCGCCCGGTTCCTGTTCGAAGCGCTGAATGAGATCCCAATCGGGCGCATCGCCGCCGCCGGGTTGGTTCTTGCGCCGCGCCAAATCGACGATCACGGCGTTGACGGCCGTGTGTCCGACAACGCCGATCGTCGATTCGGGAGCCGCGACAAGGAACCGCCACGCTGCCTCAACTCGCGCGTAGAAGTCGTACGCCGCCTCACCACCCTCGGGAGTCACGCCCCACCAATCCAGTAGTTTCCGCTTGGCCGTCTCGGGATAGGAGTCCTCGATATCCGCCCAAGGTTTTCCATCCCACAAGCCGTAAGAGAGCTCGTTCAGCCGGCAGTCGGCTTCGATCTCTAGCAGTAGACGGTAGCCCACGACTTTCGCCGTGTCTTGGGATCGCTGCAGCTTGCTTGCGATCAACCGTTCGACTCCGAGGTCCGTCCAATCCGATGCCAACGCACGAGCCTGCTCAAGGCCCCGCTCACTGAGCGGTGGGTTCGTCTGCCCCAATAGGACCGCGGTTCGTTCGGCCTCGCCGTGTCGTGCCAGTAGCAACGTTTTCACGATGCCGACCCCATCCAGACAAGCAGTGCCAACAGGATGGCGATCTCCTGAAACTGTACGGCCGCACCGAGGCAATCCCCGGTGATCCCGCCCAACCGGCGGTGGAAGTAAAACTTCAGCAGCACGAGAATTAGGCCGCATGCAGCGACCGCCCAGATGACCGGCGGCATGGGAGGCCAAATCGACGCCACGAGGATTCCCGCAACCAGAGTAGCCCCGATCAGGTGCCACGCTCGCAAGCCCAACGCGAATGATCCGCCGCTGCCCGAGGTCGCCGGCCCCGCCCACGCCGCAAGGTACAAGACCCCTGTTCTCGGAATAACCTGACTAACCACGCAAGCCGCCAGAATGTAGTCCGACTCGATCGCCGCCAGGCCTCGCCAACGCAAAAGCATGGACAACACGATCGCCACCGTGCCGTACGTACCGATGCGGCTGTCTTTGAGAACGGTCAGAATCTTTTCCGGGGTCGGCTGGCTACCGAAAGCATCGGCGGCATCGGCGAGTCCGTCATCGTGGAGCGCCCCAGTCAGCAGGACCCACAACGCCAGCACAAGAAGCATCACGATGTCTCGCGGCAGAAAAGGGTCGAGCAACCGATACAGTCCGAACCCGGCCAACCCGAGAAGCATCCCAATCACTGGATAGAAAATCGCGGACTGTCCCAGTAGGGCCGCGTCCGGCGCACGTGGCGGCGAAGGCACGGGTATCCGAGTCAACGACTGTGTGGCGGTAAGAAGCGCGGCGAACATCTAGCCTGCCCGATCCGCTCTCTTCTTCAAATCGATCGGTAGGCCGAAGGCCATCCAGTAAGCCTCGTCGGCTAGGGCGGCGGCCTGCTGATTCAGATTGCCCGCCAAGTCTCTGTAGCGGCGAGCCAGTACATTCTCCGGCACGATGCCGCAGCCGACTTCATTCGTAACCAGGATGACCGGCGGCCCGGTCCAAGATTCGAGTTGACTGAGTAACCGCTTGATCTCGTCCTCTTCGTCGTGGCCCGGACTCAGCAGCACATTGCTCAGCCACAAAGTCAGGCAGTCGACGACACATCCGTCGCACTTCTGAGCGGCTGTTTCCAGTGCGTCGAGCAAATCCAACGGCTCTTCCACCGTCGTCCAACCCGGACCGCGCTCGGCTTGGTGACTACGAATGCGCTCCTCCATTTCTTCGTCATGAGCCTCGGCGGTTGCAATAAACGCGGGCCGCTCAAACCGCACGCCGGCTAGCTCCAAAGCAAACCGGCTCTTGCCGCTTCGCGCGCCGCCGCCAATGAGAATTAGGCCCACAAGCTTCTCCGCCCGGAGCGCAGCAACCAAATAAAGAACGGCCCGCCGAGCATCGCCGTCATCACGCCCACGGGAATCTCACTCGGAGCCAGCGCCGTGCGCGCCACCGTGTCGCACAGCATCAGGAAGCCGCCGCCTACGCAGAACGATGTCGGTACAAGCAGCCGATGATCCGCGCCCACCACCATTCGCAACGCGTGCGGCACGATCAACCCGATGAAGCCAATGGGCCCCGTGAGCGCCGTGATCGATGCCGTCAGAAACGAGCCCAGCAGGTAGCAAATGAGCATCAGACTCGAAAGCTGCACGCCGCGCGTCGCCGCCCAGTCTTCGCCGACCGACAGTAAATTCAATTGATTCGACTTCATGACCGCGAACCCAACTCCGACCGCCACGCCAACCGCGAGAACTCCCAATGTGGGGTACGGCAGCGAATCGATCCCACCCATCAGCCAACGCACGATCGTGAATGATTGCGTGAAGCCTGCCGTGTAGTGTAGGAACAGAATCCCCGCCATGCAGATGGAGTTGATTGTGACGCCCGTCAGCAACAGCGTGAACGAAGACATCCGCCGACCCTCTGACGCAATGCCGACGACGATCATGATCGTGATCGCTGCGCCGATGAATCCCGAGATCCAAACCGCCGGGAACCAACCAACGGTCCGCCAACCGAAACAGATCGCAATCACTGCCCCGAGCGCCGCTCCGCTCTGTACGCCCAACGTATAGGGCGTCGCAAGCGCGTCCCGCAGCAGAGCTTGGAACACCACACCCGCCAGGGCCAGTGCGCCGCCCGCCAACCCGGCCAGCAACACGCGCGGCAGTCGCACCTGAAACAGTATCTCCTTGTCAGGCGATAGCCCCGCCCAAGCGCGGGATAGTGTTGCACCGCTCGATCCGATCAGAGGCGTCAGCACGAGCGCCAGCACAAAGAACAGCACCGCGGCGCCGACCGCGAACCAGAACCTGCGCCGGTCTACCATGTTCGTTGCTCCCGCGCTCCCATCGGCTGCTCGTAGGAAACCCACGGCCGTCCGGTCGAACCGCTTCTAATCTCCGCGTCCACTTCGAAAACCTCGCTGAGCACCTTCGCCGTGACCACTTCGCCGGGGACGCCGTCCGCCGCCACCTCGCCGTGTGACAGCACTACGATGCGGTCGGAATAGCTCGCAGCCAAGTTGAGATCATGCGTCACCGCGATGACGCAAATGCCCTCGCGCGCCAGCTTCTCGAGCAGTACATAGGTACTGATCTGATGCTTGAGATCGAGAAAGGTCGTCGGCTCGTCGAGCAGCAGCACAGAAGGTTCTTGCGCCAGCGCACCCGCCAGGATCACCCGCTGCCGCTCCCCGCCGCTCAATGCGCGAAAGTCGCGTTGAGCGAACGGCAGCGTGTCCGTCGTCTCCATCGCGCGGTGTACCGCGTCGCGATCATGCGGCGTCTCGAACAGCCCGTGGCAGTGCGGCGTACGGCCCATGAAGACGACCTGCTCCGCCGTGAACGGGAACTCGATTCGAACGTTCTGAGGAATGAACGAAAGTTGCCGCCCCAAGTCCCCCTTCCGCCACTGGGACATCTCCCTGCCATGAAACCGACACTGCCCTTCGTAGTCCTCCCGCACACCGGAGAGAACCGACATCAGGGTCGATTTACCGGCGCCGTTCGGTCCGACGATCGTTGTCAGCGTCGCATCCTGAAGGGTGAGCGAAATGCCCTTGATGATCTCCGCCGAACCGATGCTGACGCGCACCGCATCCAATTCGTAGACGGTCGTCATTGCGCCGCCTCGGGATGAATCATCCGGAAAAGAGATTGCGCCGTCTCGATCACGCGCGGCCCCGGCACAACGAAAATGTCTTCGGCCACCGGATACACTCGCCCTTCTTGAACCGCCGGCAACGACGGAATCTGCTTCCACAGTTGCGCGACGGAACGTTTGTGCTCTTCGGCCACATCATCGGTGTCCGCCATGTCACCCATGTCGATAATTACATCAGGCCGCCGCGCATAGATCTCCTCGCGCGGAATCCGCGGGTAGAAGCTCGGCGCGTCGGCAAAAACGTTGCGGCCGCCCGCGATCGCAATCAACTCATTGAGGAACGAACCCCTTCCCACAACGACTAGATCTTGGATCGTTCCCGGCGTGCGGCCCACAATGAACATCACACTGCGCCGCGGCAGCGAAGCTGTCTTCGCTGACACTCCTTCGAGAAATTGCTTGATCTCGCCGACACGCCGCTTGGCAACGTCCTCGACGCTCGCTCGTTCGCCGAGGCTAAGCAACGAACCGTAGATGCCCCCAAGGTCGTTGTGCTGCAGCTCGAAGACGCTGAGGCCGACGTTCCGGAGACGGACGGCGAGAGCGCCGTGCTCCCGGAGTACGACAACGAGGTCCGGTTGCATTGCGAGAACCGTCTCGATGTTAGGACGCAAGTACGAACCGATCTTCGGCTTCTCGCGAACTTCCGGCGGATAGTGGCAGAACTCCGTCACGCCCACAACGCGATCGCCCAAACCCAGAGCGTAGAGCATCTCGGTGATGCTCGGCGCCACGGAAACGATGCGACGCGGTGGTTCGTCGGCCCGTGCCGCCCCAATGGCCATCAGCCCGATTGCAAGAAACACGAGCAGTGCACGTAGACATCTAGCCAAGGATTTTCTCCATACTTGCGATTAAACGCTCATTCTCAGCGCGGGTGCGCACGGCGACACGGAAAGCACCCCCTTCGATACTCTCGGTGGCCGTGCAATCGCGAATCAAGATCCGCACTAGAAGAAGCTGCTTCGCGATTTGGTCTACAGGAGTGACACAGCGGCAGAAGATGAAGTTGGCGGCCGAGGGCAGAGGCTCGATCCCGGGCAGGTACGCAAGTCTTTGAGACAGCCACGCGCGCTCTTTTTCGACCAACGCCAACGACCTCGCTTGATAGTCCGTGTCGGCGAGGGCGGCTTCCGTTGCCTTCTCCGCGAGGATGTTCGTCTGCCAGGGTGCCCGTAACGCCGCTAAATCCGCGATATTACCGGGCTCACCAACCAGGTAGCCGATCCGCAAGCCAGGCATCGCATAGAACTTGGTAAACGAGCGCAGGATGAAAAGTCCGTGTAGCTTTCGTAGCTCCGCAAGCGACGGCTGGTGGGTGAAATCGATGAAAGATTCGTTGACTAGAATGCGAATCGCCGCCGGCAGCCGGCCGATCAGATTCGCCGCCAGCGTCTCGCTCGAGATCACGTGCCCTGTCGGGTTATTGGGGTTCGTCAGAATCAGCAGGTCCACATCCTGTTCAGCAGCATCACTCACGATGTGGTCCAGGTTCGTCTCATTACCCGCGCGGTGATCCCAGGTCGTCGTCGAGACGGTACATTCATCCAACCGCACCGATACTCCGAAAACGTGGGTACGACGAGATGCGCCCGACATGGAGTCAACGTACGAATCAGCGAATGAATCAACTCAGTCGCGCCGTTGCCGACAAGAATCCCAGCCGTCGGTAAACCCCACGCCTTTGCCGCGGCTGCTTGCACACCGGGCGCGCCGCTCTCCGGGTAATGAACCACCGCGTCGAGTGAATCCGTCAATGCTCGGCGCGCAGAATCAGGCAGCCCCAGGGGGTTGATGTTCGCGCTGAAGTCGAGAATGTCTCGCCAGTCGCACCCCAGCTCCCGAGCCGCGCGGAAGACTTGCCCGCCGTGCTGCTCGTGGCCGATGGCATCGACGAACCGAGTACTCATGTGCGCAACCACAGCGCCCCCCCTGTCATCAAGAATGCGAAGAGCGACGTCCCGTAGAGAAGTCGCCGGACATCCCCCGCCACGTCGAGAGTCAATGGCGTCATCGGATCGCCAAGAGTGGGCTTGTGAATGGGACGTCCGCCGTAGAAGGCGAGTCCGCCCAGTTGAACTCCGAGCGCCCCGGCAAACGCCGCTTCCGGATAACCGGCGTTGGGGCTCGGCTGGAGCGCTGTGTCTCGCCGAACAGCACGAATGGAGCGGGTCATATTCAGCCGCAGCAGTAGTGCCGTCAACCAGATGATCGCCGTCGTGAGCCGTGCCGGGATCCAATTCAGCACATCGTCAAATCGCGCCGACGCCCAGCCGAATTCGCCGTACCGTTCGTTCTTGTAGCCGACCATCGAGTCCAGCGTATTCGCCGCTTTGTAGAACGCCATCCCTGCCGGATCTCCCACCGCGAAGTAGAACAGCGGCGCTACGACGCCGTCGCTGAGGCCTTCGGCGACCGTCTCTGTCACCGCCCGCAAAACTCCGGACTCGTCGAGTTGCTCGGTATCCCGGCCGACGATCATCGCTACTTGCCGCCACGCCGCTTCCAGCCGTCCTTGTCGCAACTCCCGGATTACACGGCCCGCCTCCACATCCAGGTCGCGGACCGCAAGCAGAGAGTACGTCCAATAGATCGCCAGTGCGGAAGCGACCCATGGAACCGCCGCGGCCCACATGATGCTGACGGTAACCACCGCAGTCCCCGCCGTTATCGCCGTCGCCGCGAAGAAGACGCCCGCCAGCCGCACTCCGATCCAACCGCCAAGAGCCCGCCAGGGGGTTTCCCACCTCGCCAAAAACCATCCGAAGCCTCGAATCGGATGCGGTAACCAACGTGGATCACCCAACGCCAGATCGAGCACAAAGGCTACCACGAGCACCCAGACCATGGTCGTCATCGCAGGTACAGCTCCTCGAACAGGGCGATGTCCGCGCTCTGCTCGAACCAGTCCGCGAGCCGGTCGTAGTGCTCGGCCTTCGGCAGCGCTTGGACTGCCGGCGGGCACTTGCCCCTGCGCTTCGCCACATCACCGAGTAGCCGGGTCAACAATTTCGGACTTTCGAGCGCCCCGTGAAGATATGTCCCGACAACACCGTTCGCGTTTATACCTTCGGGCTCGTTTTCGACAAAGGCGAAGGGCGGCAATTCAAAACTCTGCCGCGTCTCGCCCATATGAATCTCGTAGGCGGCAAATGCAACGTCCCCCGCCGCCGAACGCGCCGCGACGGCCTTCGTCGTCTTGTTCGCCAGCAACGTCGTTTCGGAGTCGATCAGGGCCAACCCCTGGGCCGCGCCGAGACGCGATTCCACACCATGGGGGTCGCGTACCTCGCGGCCCAGCATCTGATATCCGCCGCAGACACCCCAAACCGCCGACTGTGTTGTGTGACAGTCGAGAATCCACTGCGCGAGTCCGCTGTCGTGCAGCCAGCGCAAGTCGGCCACCGTATTCTTGCTCCCCGGAAGGATGATGATATCCGGCGCGTCGACGGTTGGTTCAACTAGATACCGCGCCGTCGTCAGCAACCGAAAATCAGTGAAGTTCGAGATGTACGGCAGCCGGACGATGGCAATGTCGAGTTCTCCATCCGCCGGTTGACCACGCGGACGATCATCGAGCGAAACCGCGTCCTCCTCATCCAGATGAATATCAGGTGCGAACGGAAACACTCCCAGGCAAGGCTTGTCGGCACGCTCTTCTAACATTGTCTGCCCGGACTCGAATAACCCCGGGTCCCCGCGAAAACGGTTCACGGCGAATGACCGCACGCGGCTGCGCTCGTCCGGTTCCAGCAAGCCGCATGTCCCCACGATTGACGCAAAAACGCCGCCCCGGTCGATGTCCGCCACCAACAACGCCGGCACATCCAACTGAGTGGCCAGGGGAAGGTTCACCAAATCCCGCTCACGAAGATTGAGTTCCGCCACCCCGCCGGCCCCTTCAAGAACGACGAAGTCAAACTCGGATGCCAGCCGCCGATACGCCGCGAGTACTTCTTTGAGCAGCGAATCGAACTCGCGGAAGTAGGAGGCCGCGCTCAAATTCTTCCACACCTTTCCGTTGACAATCACCTGGCTGCCGACGTCCGACGTGGATTTCAGCAGAATTGGATTCATATCGGTCGTAGGATCGAGATCGCACGCCTCAGCCTGTGCGACCTGCGCCCGGCCGATCTCGCCGCCATCGCGGCAGACATACGAATTCAGCGACATGTTCTGAGCCTTGAACGGTGCGACGCGCAGTCCGCGCCGGCGTAGGTGGCGGCAGATGGCCGTAGCCATCCAACTCTTGCCAACGTGTGACGCCGTTCCGGCGACCATGAGCGCTTGCGCAGCCATATTCCGACCCACAGGCAGCGCGACAAGCGAAATGATGTCGAGGAAATCCTTGGAAGAATGACCGGCCGACAAACCCGATTCCGCGAGGCGCTGTCCGGCAACACGTTCGGCAGGTCTCCTGGCTAACGGCTCACCGGCCCGGCCGCGGCGCCTTCCCCGGTTCACACCGAGTGGCTATGGATCACGGCCTAGCCTCGCCGATTACAGTGGCGGGACCGCGCGGGATTCTCACCCGCTTCCCTATTCTCTCCGCTCGAACGAACTCGACCGGAGCACCGAACACGAGGCTGAGCAATCAAACCGCTCAACCACCTGCCTGGAAGGTATCAGTTTGATGGAAGCGCGGTCAAGCGTGTACGCGCTCGCCCCTAAAGAAACTGACAACAAGATTGGCGACCAACAGCAGTTGTGCCAGCACCGCCAGTACGAACGAGAGCAACGCCAAAGTAGGAAGAGTACCTTGCTAAGACTCATTGCTCGGCGGCATAGTCGTCACGGCGAAGATCTGGGCGCAAACGAGAACACTAACCACTGCGACCAAACTAACCCAAAAATGAATATGTCCCAGGATGCGGTCAAGGCGCCTACCGGTCACCCGTGGATAGGCAACCGCAATCCCAGCAAAGAAAGAGAACAACACCCCGGCGGCCAGGATGTAGGTCCACGCCGCGATCACGTAGTAAGTGTTCTGATAGACGATATCGAACGTAGCCTGCGGATAAACCAGCCCGCAAATCAACCCCGCCGCAAAAAACAGCGCCGCCGCTCTCGCAAACAGAATGGATTGTGTCACGCCTCTTCACCTGCGCCAAGCAGTTTCTGACGGACCAGCATACACCACCGAACGCCGCGAAAAGGTATGCTGCGACCAGATGTTACAATCCGCTGCGGAGGTCGAATGACCCATGCAACGCAAAGCCCCCGCATCCGTGCTGATCCGTACCGCGCTAGCCTGCGGTCTGGCGCTAACCACCTGTTCGGTTGAAGTCAACGACGCACCCAAGGAGCAAGCAAAAGTGGAAGTCAACAAGCAATTCATGAATCTCCCTCACCTGCCCAAGCCGGAAGGCTACACGCACGTCGTGACCGCATTTTCCGGTAAGACGATCTACCTGTCTGGACAGGGCGGTGCCGGTAAGGAAGGCAAGCTCCCCGACGACTTTACCACGCAGGCCGAAAACACCTTCAAGAACATCCAGAAGTGCCTCGAAATGGCCGGAGCGACCTTCAACGACGTGGTGAAGATGAACTACTACCTCGTCAATGTCAGCGACCTCGCTCAAGTGCGAGACATTCGTTCGCGCTACATCAATATGGAAACGCCGCCAGCCTCAACGCTGGTCCAGACACCCCTCATCGGGAACCTTCTCATCGAAATTGACGTTGTAGCCGTTGTCCAGGAATAACCCACAAGCTGACGTGTCTAGATTGGCCTATGTGCAGATCGGGCGGCTTCGCCCGAGCAGCGTTCCAGCCGCGTACGCCGCGGCCGCGGCGGCCACCGCTGTGAGATAGGGATACGGCCACTGGGCAAGAAAGGCGCCATAGCAGTACACTCCTACGCCCGCGAGAAGGCTGGAAATCGCCGCGGCGGAGCCCCCGACCCGGCTGAATAACGCCAGCGGCGTCACCACGACCACCCCGGCGCTGGCAAATGCTGATGACTGCTCGATCAGTTCGTAGACACTTTCGAACCAATTCGTCAGGCAATAGGCGATCAGGCCGAAACCAACCACCGACAGTCGATTCAACCGCAGGCGTGCTCGGTCGCTCATCTCAGGCCGCAGAGGAATGATGATGTTGTGCGCGGCAAGCGACCCCGCGGTCAGCAGAGCGCTATCGACCGTGGAGAGAATCGCGGCCACCAGCGCACCCGAGAATATTGTCGCCCAGACAGGCCCCAAGTACACGGACGCGGGCTTGAGAAGGATCTGCTCTGAGTGCTCGACTCCCTCCATCTGCATCGTCGATGCTGCCACTCCCAGCAACGCGACGACGTTCCGGGGCCAAGGAACAGCACACCGCCGAGCACCGTTCCTCGCTGGGCCACCGAGGCGCTCCGGGACGCGGCTATCCGTGAGATGATCTCGGCCACTAACAACGATCCCAGAACCGGCACAGCCCACAGTTCCAGATTTTCCAGCGCGGGCCTGCTCGTATCGAGTAATACCAAACGCTCGCGTGGTAACTCGCCCAAACTCACGTCTCCGGTCCCGCCGAAGACGGTCCAGCCTAAGGCCAAGACGCCGAGCGCAATCGTACCCCCCTGAATCAAATCCGTTATAGCGTCAGCCTTCAATCCTCCTAGCGTTGTATACGCGACAACCACCACCGCCGCGAACGTCATCGCCGCGAAGATGCCGAAGTCAGAGTTCGCCGCCAGCACCAGCCCCATAGCCCGAATCTGAGCCGCGGCCCAAAGCAGTGACATCGGGATCAGTAGGATCGCGAAAAGGCGTTCTGCATTCGGACCGTAACGCTGCCGATAAAGGTCCGCGAATGTCGACAATTTACGGTTCCACAGCGCCCGCGCGAACAACGCCCCAAGTATGAGCAGGCAAAGTGCATACCCAAACGGATCGCCAGACGCTGCCGACAGCCCTCCTTCGTAGGTAGCCGCCGCGGCGGCAACACAGGTCTCCGCACCAAACCACGTCGCAAAGATCGAGAAGATGCAAAGCACCGGGCCGAGGCTACGACCCGCTACAAGGTAGTCGTCTTCTCCGGAGATCCGCCTCGATACCACCCAGGCAATCACCAGTTGCAGCGCCACATAGCCCAAGATGACGGCGAATGACAAAGTCATCGAAGGGCCCTTACCTGCGCGGCTGCCTCAGCATAAGCGTGATGAGAGGCGCCTTCCCGACGCGGATCTCTCCGGCCACTTCGAAACCGTGGCGCTCATACAGCGAGATATTGCGTGGATTGGTCGACTCGAGGTAGGCCAACTGTCCTTCTTGAACGCACCGCGACACACCGAACGACATGAGAGTACGACCGATTCCTCGGTTCTGCGCGTTGGGGTCTACGCCAATAAAGGGTAGGTACCAGTGGGGCTCCTTCGGACGCCCCTCTTCCATTTGCTCGAAGCTGGCTCGCACATCATCCAGTCGCTCAGGCTTCGCGGTCCCCGGAATAGCCTCTCGAGAGCCTCGGTGCTCGGGCTCACGCTCGGAGGCAACCAAAGCGCCGCACCGCCGAAGTTAGCACTAACGAAAGCGCTCCCGTGCTCGAAGCTTCCGCTAGCATACTCGCGCGTAAGCGAAGGCATTGCGTGAAGGTAATCGTACGGCGAAGGCCACAGGAAGCGAGCCAGCGGGTCGGTAATGAACGCCGCGACGATGCACGCCACCGTTTGGAGCATCTCGTCTCGTGTAGCACTGCGTGTCTGGAACGACGGACCGTTCATACGGATCTCTTCCTTCCACCGGCGTTGTACACCACGCCGATCACGTCGGAGGAATATGTTGGCGGAGCGTTAAGACGATGTACCAAGTTGGCCACAACCTCGGGCTACGGATGGGAAATATACCTTGTTAGCTTCGTCACCCGCTCGTCCTCGATCTTGAGAATCCCAAAGCGGTTATCGTTCTGCGCCGTCACGTAGAGATAATCGTCGCGATATACGAGGTCATGGCCGTTATCGAACCGTACTTCATCGTTGAGCAGAAATCGCCGGGTCGGGAACAGGTCGCCACCGCGATACTGCGCGATCGAAACCGGCTCGTTCGGGTCCGAAACGTCGATCACTTCCACGCACTCACCGCCGGCCACGAACAAGGCGTTCCCGACAATTTCTAGCCCCGTCGCATCGATGTCGCACACCGGCATGTTGGCGACCTGGTGAATCTTCTTCGGATCACTGATGTCGATGATTGCCACGCGGTCTGACCGGTACGCACCCACGTAGGCGTAACTCCCCGAAACCGCCACCCGGTTCACGCCGCCGATATCCCATGCTGCGTCCCCGGCCGGGATCGAGCCCTCCAACTCCCATTTACTTGCCGGCAACAGCGTATTCGCCGAGGTTTCGGCCACCCGATACACCTGCACCGCTGCCGGTGCGTCGGTCGCTGAATCCACCACGATGATCCGCTCACCGAACACTGCGATGTCATGTGGCTTCGATTGGCCGGCACGGCTATAGGCGTCGAGGGTATCGTGCAACGCCGGGTTGCGTGGGTTCCGCACATCGAACACATTCACGAACCCTATCTTGTCCGCGCTGAAGATGTAGGAGCCACGTTGCGCCATTCCATTGATCTTGTCGATTTGCTTGCGGTCCGAGATCGATTTGACGATCGTGGGCTTCGCCGGGTTCGCCATATCGATGGCATGAAAGTCACGGCTGCCCAAGAAGAGAACATCCCCCACGGACAAGACCGTCTCGGCGTCTTCAATCGTCCGGGGACCCACGATGGCGGACACCACCTTCGGATCAGTCGGGCCGGAAATATCGATGGTCGCTAGCGAGCCGCCTTTACCCGGTACGAACGCGAGATTGCCCTGTAGCTCTACATTGTGCGGCCGATTCAGTGCTTGGTCATCGTGGAGGACACCCACGAGCCGGAAGCTCGGTGTTTCGGCGCTCTGACTCGGGTTGCCTTCCCGAAAACCGACCGTAGCCCTCGCATCGTTCGCTCTACGTTACAACAGGATGTAGCTTCACCGGTAATTTCCCCGAAGTGTCATATTTGCGGGCTACGAGCCGTCTTAGCTTAAGAGGGAAGGATCTGAATGTCGATCGAAGCTACCAAGACGACACCGAAGCCCTCTGGAGAGCCGCGTCTACTCCCGAAGACACCTCATCCCGCAACGAAGAATGCGAGCTGGACGCCGACGGCCTTCGAGCAAGTATTTCACGGGCACTACCCGCGCGTCGCCTCTCTCATCCTGCGCGTTGTCGGTGACCGCACAAAGGCAGACGACATTGCCAACGAAGTCTTCTGGAAGCTGTACCGGTAGCCGCTAGCGGGCGCGGACGACAAACTGCTCGCTTCCTGGCTATATCGCACCGCGACGCGCGCCGGCATCGACTCTCTTCGAGCGACCGGCCGGCGTACTCGCTACGAGCAACAAGCGGGCGCTGTCGACGAGCAGGTTTCCGACGGCCCGCTTGAGAACGTTCTGCGCGGTGAGCAGTGCGAGCAAGTGCGAGCCGTGTTGGCTGAATTGCGGCCCGCGCAAGCGCAGATCTTGCTGCTGCGCCACAGCGGGTTTTCGTACAAAGAGTTGGCTGCGACGCTGGGCGTCAAAGTCGGATCAGTCGGTAGTTTGCTCTCGAGGGCCGAGGCGGCCTTCGAGAAATGCTGCCGGCTTACAACGGAGGAAACCTCATGAACTGCATCCATGACGGAACTCTTCGCGCTTATCTTGACGGTGAACTTGAGACCGCCGAGGCCGAAGGTATCGGGCAACACCTGGAGACATGCGAGACATGTCGCCGACAGGCCGATGAGGCCAAAGCTCGAAGCGAGCGGGCGGCGGAATGCTTCTCCTCGCTTGAGCCCCCCCCCCGCTGCAGCAACCCGAAGGCCGCGACGCCTACCGGAATCTGCGAGAGCGCATCGAGCAATCCCAACGCGCCGCCGAACCCGCGCGAACGTACCCGGCTCATGCTACCTATCGTTCTTGGGGAGCAACGGCGGCACTCATCGGTTTCGTCGCTTTTCTGCTCATCGCTTCTCCCGGGGCGCGCGGCCTCGCCCAGCAACTGCGGGGGCTATTGAGAATTCAGAACGTTGCGGTTCTGACGATTGACAGAAGCCTGCTCAGTAGCGGTATGAGCGAGAACCAGACCCAGCTCTTCGGACAGCTCTTCTCCGAAAGCATGACCGAGACACGTGAGACCGTGCCGCTCGAGAAAGTTGCGACACGGGAGGAAGCAGCGAATCTGGCGGGTTTCCCGGTTTGGCTGCCCGCTACTCGGACCGACCTACCGCAAATGCTGGGCGTGCTCAAGGGCCCGGTTCTCGAATTCACGGTCAGCGGCGATCGCTTGCACACTTTTCTCGATGCACTGGGCCGCGCGGATCTGGAGTTGCCTCAGCGACTCGACGGCGCACGTATCGCGGTAGCCATTCCGGCCTCCGTCCACACCGGCTACGGCGAATGCTTCTCTCCCGGCCGCCCGGAGGAGCCGGACTGGAACAACTGCCTGATGCTGGTCCAGGTGCAGGCCCCTACGGTTGTCACCATGCCGGAATTCGACCCAGGCGAATTGGTCGTATTGGCGCTTCAAGTCGCCGGTATGAGTGAGCAGGACGCCCTCACTCTCACTGAAACCGTTGACTGGCGAACGAGTCTCGTTATCCCGATTGAGCGAAACTCGATGGACCATGAGGAGATTGAAGTCGACGGCGTGAGTGGCGTTCTTTTCAGCAACCCCTCGTCCAGCAAGCGTCCCGAGAGTCACGGGCTAATTTGGCTCAAGCACGGTATCGTTTATGGGATGCAGGTCTTCTCCGGCCGCTATACAGTGCTTGATTTGGCAAACTCGCTGCGGTGAATCTCGCTGACATGAGTTGCCGCGTCGCGAATCGAACCCTGACAATTACGCTCGATGAGTGACACGGCCATCGAAACGACGCACCTGCGCAAGGTCTTTGGCTCGAATGCCGCTGTCGAAGATCTTTCTTTGGACGTCTACTGCGGCGAGGTATTCGGCTTCCTTGGCCCCAACGGCGCGGGCAAGAGTACGTCCATCAAAATGCTCCTGGGGCTTGTCAAGCCGACCAGCGGGGAGGCGCGGCTGCTGGGCAAGCCCGTGGGCGACGTCTCAACCCGCAGGCGCGTCGGGTTTCTTCCCGAGCACTTCCGCTTTCATGAGTGGCTGACGGGCGCGGAGTTTCTCGACCTCCATGGCCAGTTGCTCGGCATCGAACCTGCCGTGCTGCACGCAAGGCGTGACGCGCTACTCGACCGCGTCGGGCTCGCCGAACACCACGACAAACGCATCGGTGACTACTCGAAAGGTATGTTACAGCGCGTCGGCTTGGCGCAAGCGCTGCTGAATGAGCCGGACCTCGTGTTTCTCGACGAGCCCACCTCAGGGCTCGACCCCGTCGGCCGCCGGCTTGTGCGTGACATCATCGGCGAACAACGCGATCGCGGAGCCACCGTATTTCTCAACTCGCACCTGCTCGGCGAAGTCGAGGTTACCTGTGACCGAGTTGCGTTTATCAACTACGGCCGTGTTCTCGAAGTGCGCGAGCTAGGGCGCGAGACCGCCGACGAAATCACCGTTTCCGTCAAGGCGCGGAACCTCAACGGCAACGTTCTCACCAGCCTGCGCGCCTGGGCCGATGGCATTCGCATTAACGGCGAGCACCTGACCTTCAACGTGGCCGGCGAAGACATACTGCCCGAGGTGCTCCGGCATCTCGCGGCGCACGACGTGGACGTCTATTCGTTCACGCCCAAGAGGCTGTCGCTCGAAGAGCAGTTTGTTCGCATCGTCGGCACGGAAGGTGGCCTATGACCGGCGTTGCGATCATCGCCCGCCTCACCTTTCGCGAAGCAGCGCGCCGGCGCATTCTCCTGCTCGCCGTCAGCTTTGGGATTCTCTTTATCGGACTCTACGCCCTGGGCCTTTATCTGTTGCCCGATACTTTCGAAAGCATTCTAGTCCGACGCCAGATACTCAAGATCTTCTTGTTGTTGGGCCTCTATGCGGCGAATTTTCTGACAGTGGCGATGTCCATCCTTACCTCCGTCGATACGCTCGGGGGGGAGATCCGCTCCGGCACGATGCAGACTCTCGTCGCGAAACCGATCGCGCGTTGGCAGGTTCTGCTCGGGAAGTGGTTGGGGTTCGTCGGTATGCTCACCGTCTACGTGGTCTTGATGGCCGGTGGCGTGGCGCTGGTGATGTATGGGATCGCTGGGTTTTGGAGTGAGTCGCTCTTCACTGCCATGGCGCTGGTTTGGCTCGAAGGCATCTTACTGCTTTCCATCACGTTCTTGGGAGGAACGATGCTCTCGACGCTCGCGACCGGCGTACTCGCCATCGGTTTGTACGGGCTGGCTTTCCTCGGCGGTTGGATCGAGGAATTCGGTTCCTACGCCACGAGCAAGACCTCTGTCAGCATCGGGATCGTGACCAGCCTGATCATTCCCAGCGAGTCGCTCTGGAGGCGAGCTGCCTATGAGGTCCAGAAGCCGATCATCGGAGGCCCGGGCCCGGGATGGCCCTTCTCAAGCGATTCCGTTCCAAGCGACGGTCGCACATGCGCCTTTTTTCCTGCGTCGTAAACGGCGCGCCGTGGACCGTCCCCTTTTTCCACGGCCCCTAGTTCAGAACCGGCGCGATCTGATCCGGTGCTGTCACCCCGGGCGGCAACTCCATGATCTGAATATTGCGGAAGTGAATTTCCGCCCCTTCCGATTCGAGGCACAGGTACCCTTTCTTCTGCGTCGACTTGCTGATCCCGTTCACAAACTTGCCATTCACCGACAGTTTGATAACGCCATCCACCGCAACCACATCGTAGACGTTCCATGCCTGCTCGCCCTTCGCTCGGTTTTCGATCGACTTACTGCGACTCTTCCGGGGGTTGTCCGGCACGGTCTCGACACCGTTCACCCCAAACAGTTCCCCATGGACATAGGCGATCGGCGGCTTCTTCCCGTCGCGTGTATTGAGATTCACCCATTCGAGGTCGAGCATCTGCACCTCGACGCCGTCCGGCAGGCGCTTCTCGGGAACAGGCTGCGCATTGCTCCACACAAACACGCCCGAGTTGCCGCCGGGCTCCATGTGCCGCCACTCGATATGCAGAATGAAGTTTTCGTATTGTTTCTCGCTCCGCATCACGCCGATCGGTTTACCCGAACTAACCAGTAGGCCGTCGCGCACGCTCCACGTATCCGGATCGGCATTCACAGGGATCCATCCACTCAGGTCTTTGCCGTTGAACAGCGACTTGAACCGGGGAATCTCCGCCGTCCCGGCCCGCTGCCCCGCCAAAACCAGAAAGCCCAAGGCCAACATCGAAAAGACAATCAATCGTTTCATCATGCGCTCCGCAACTCGATAGAACTATGCTGACGGTGTTTTAGCATAGGTGGCACGCAGTCCGGAAATGTAGGGACAGGGTATGCGGTGCTCGGCGGGCTGCTTCATGCGAGGAGGTGTAAGCGGGCATGGACAACTTCGCAGCAACCTTCGAGCAAGCTTGGCTCAACCAGCATCTCTGCTGGTGCGACCAACACGATCTTAACGGCGCGATCGCCTTCAGTCACCCCTGGGCCAAAATCACCTACTTCCATCGCGTAGCGAAGATCAACGTGACGGCGTCTGAAGTCGACTGCCTTATTGATGACGCAATTCAACTCTTCAACGAGAAGGACTTCCCTTGCATCTTCACCGTCTCGCCGCTGGACCGCCCCAATGACCTGCCCGAACGACTCACTGCGCGCGGATTCAGGGAAGGGGCAGTGTGCTCCGCAATGCACCACCATCAAGGCGCTCCGCTTCCGAAGCCGAATGGGCCGATCGAGATCCAACTCGCCGACAGTCACTACGATGACTGGGCCACCATCATGTGCCGAAGCTTCGATGTATCGTCCGACAAGGCCGACGTCGGACGGCACGTCTTGCAAACTCTGGAAGACCGCCACTACCTGGCGACCGTCGACGGAGTGCCAGCCGGCTGCACCTTGCTCCACCTACGGGACGGTATTGGCTACATCGATTTCGTCGGCGTTGCGCCGGAGTTCCGCCGCCAAGGGATCGCATCGGCCCTTGTAGCGTGGGCAGTCGCGGACTCCGAGAAGTCGGGCGCCGAAACGACCATCCTCGAGACGGACGCCGGCAGCGCCGCCGAGCGCCTCTACTCCCGGCTCGGTTTCCGTACCGAGTATCACCGCCGCCGCTTCATTCGCAATAGATGAAGATCGATGCGCCCACGGCTATCGAGAGCGAATCGCGTCGAGGTTCCGAAGCAAAACCTCGCCACCCTCAGCCCGTGCAGGATCGTTGCCTGTGGCCAACTCGACTTCTCCCCCCAATGACGAGAGCACCGAACGACCCTTCTCCTCAGAGCTGGAACCGCAAGCCGGCCACAACACCACGCCCACAATCAAGACCACGACCGCACGGACCACATAATTCCCGCTACGGGCAATCGTTTCAGATCGCTGTCTCTTGTTCACGACTCTTGACAGGGCAAACCGTAGTCGAGAATTGCTTCCCAGCCACCCCGGAAAGGCTCAAATAGAGCGATAGAATAAGGTCAGCCGTGCTGCAACGTCTGCTCATCCTCGGTCTCGTGTTCGTGGGGCTTCCTCTCGCCGCGGCCGACCTTCTCCCGCTCGACCAAGTCAAGGCAGGGATGAAAGGTGTCGGCAAGACCGTCTTCTCAGGCGAGCAAGTGGAAGAATTCGAAGTCGAAATCCTCGGTGTCCTGAAAAATATCGCGCCAGGCCAATCGCTCATCCTGGCACGCCTTGACGGCGGCCCTCTCGGCAGGACCCGCGTCGCCGCCGGCATGAGCGGCAGCCCCGTCTACCTCGACGGCAAGCTCGCCGGGGCCATCGCTTACTCCTTCCCGTTCTCGACCGAGCCGATCACCGGCATCCGCCCGATTCACGAAATGGTCGAACGGCTCGACGACGCACCACCCGATTCCGCCCGGTTCCGCTCACCCCGCGAAATCCGCATGGCCGACGCCGGTGGAGCCCTCCGATTTCTGCCTGATCCCGAAGCCAACTTGCTGCCCGCCGGTCCGCGCCCGCTCGAAGGCGAGCCTCGGCTCCTTCCGATCGCCACACCCGTAGCTCTGGCAGGTTTCTCGGAAAGCACCTTCGAGGTCTTCGGCGAGCGCCTGAGGGGCCTTGGACTCAGGCCATCACAAGGCGTTGGCGGGCGCGGAGTCAACACCGACACCCCGCCCCGCCCAGAGCCTGGATCGATGATCTCCGTCGCCCTCATTCAGGGGGACATGGAACTCAGCGCCGCCGGCACCGTCACACACATCGAAAACGACCGGCTCTATGCCTTGGGTCATCGTTTCATATCGAGTGGCCCGACCGAGATGCCGCTGCTGGGCTCATCGGTGATCACCACCGTCCCGAACCTCAATAATTCGTTCAAGATCGCCGCCTCGAGCGGCCCCCTCGGTGTCATCACACAAGACCGCAATAGCGGCATTGCCGGCCAACTGGGCCGCTCGGCCCGCATGGTCTCCCTCGAGATCGGTCTCACTTCGAACGGCCGTTCTCAGCGTTACGTCATGGAACTCGTGAACGACCGCACGCTCTCGCCGTTACTCATGCAGATGGCGTTGTTCTCCGCCGTCGATACGACCGAGAGGCAAGTCGGCGCATCGAGCTACCGCATCAGCGGCCAAGTTGACCTGGGAGACGGCATTCCTCCGCTCCGGCTCGACAACATGTTCGCCGGATCGAGCGGTGTCGCACTCCAACTCGCGACGCAAACGAGCATCCCGCTGGCGTATCTCATGGAGATCGGGTTCGACGCCGTCTCGCTAGAGCGTATCCACCTCGAAATCGAGGCAGTGGATGAAGAGCGCCGTCTTGATATCGATCGCGGCTGGGCCTCGAAGACCCGTGTCCGCGCCAGAGAAACCGTCGAGTTCGTGGCGGCCCTTCGCAATAATGTCGGCGACGAGGTCATCAAAAAGGTGTCGTTTCTGGTCCCGGCCGGCGCCAAACCCGGGCCACTTGAAGTCACCTTCGCCGATGGTGGCTCGCTCAACTTCCTGGAGTGGCGGACGTTCTCTTCCACAACGCGTGCACAAGACCCGGCGAAGCTCATCCAGGCTATGAACCGCCTGCGCCGCAACGACCGCCTTTACATTCGGGTCTGGCGGTCGGCGCAGGATTTTCAGCTCGAGACAGAGCGTTTGCCGGCCCCCCCATCATCGGTGACCGCATTGTTGTCCTCCCCGCGTGCCCAAGGATCCGGTGTCGCCTCGGAGTACCAGTCGACCCTCGAAGAGTTCGAGATCGATGGCCTTGAAAACATCGTCCGCGGCAGCGTCAACACCAGAATCATGGTCGTCGAATGATCTACGTCCTCCGCCGCTCGCACCGAGCGATATCACTCGTCTCTCTGTTACTTCTCGTGGCCGGTATCTCGGCGGCGGCAACCAGTCAGGTCTGGGAGACAACTGAGTACGACCAGTTCGTTGGCGGGAAGCTCGAAAACCTGTCCGTCCAGCCGGATGGGGCACTCGCCATTGCCCCTGCCCTCGAAACCGTTTTCTCTTCCGATCAGCCGTTGATTTGGACCGTTGCGGCCGCACCCGACGGCTCCCTCTTCCTGGGCACGGGACATCAAGGCAACATCTACCGCATCGACCCCAAGGGCAAGAGCACCCTGTTCTGGAGTGCCCCCGAGATCGAAGTTTTTGCGATCACCGTCGCGCCCGACGGAACCGTTTTCGCCGGCACGTCACCCAAGGGCAAGGTCTATCGCATCAAGAAGAAGGGTGAACACGAAGTCTACTTCGATCCCGAGCAGATCTACATCTGGTCCCTCGCATTCGCCCAAGTAGACGGGAATGACAGGACACCGGATCTATTCGTCGGGAGCGGCGACGAAGGCAAAATCTATCGCGTGACCGGCAAGGATAATGGCGAACTCTACTACGAAAGCGGTCAGCGTCACGTCGTAAGCTTGGCGCTCGACGGCCAGGGCCGCTTGCTCGCGGGCACTGATCCGAACGGCATCCTCTACCGAATAGATAGCAAGGGGAAGGCCTTCGCCCTCTTTGATTCCGACATGCCGGAGATCCGCAATCTCCGGGTCTCGCCCGACGGCGTTATCTACGCGGCGGCCGTGGGTGGCGGCTATTCGATGATCGATGGCGGCATCAGCGGCTCCCCGAGAACCGCGCAAGGCGCCGCGACCACCACGATCACTATCACCGCTTCACCCGGCGGTCCCGCGATCGGCCAGAAACCCGGTGCGCAGAGCAAACAAACGACTCCGCAAAGCGCCGTCACCGTTTCCCAGCCCATCATCACCGGCGCCGGCCTCGACCGGTCAGAACTTCTTCGCATTGGCACTGACCTTCAGGTCGAAAAGATCTGGAAGTCAGATTCCGAAGGCCTGCTCGCCCTCACCCTTCCCGGGCCAGGCCAGACCGGTGTCCTCTTCGCTACCGACAAAGACGGCCGCATCTACAGTGTCAACTCCGGCCGCCAAGTTACTCTCGAAACCCAAACTGACTTCGACGAGATCACCCAGCTTGTCACCAACGGCGGAACACGGTGGATCGCCACCGCCCACGCCGGCAACCTGTTGCGGTTCGGAAGCGAGCCATCGAAGACCGGGTCCTATCTCTCGGCAGCCCACGACGCCAAATCGGCTGCAAGTTGGGGACGGCTCTCTTGGCGCGGCGCACTGCCCGATGGCGCGGAGGTCCAGTTCCGCACACGTAGCGGCAATTCCGCTCAACCCGACACCGGTTGGAGTGATTGGTCCCGGCCGATCGTCACCGAGGACGGAATCTGGCGTGGCGGTCCCATCACATCGCCGCCCGCTAGATACATCCAGTGGAAGGCGGAACTCAAGGGTCGCCCCGAAGCCTCGCCAACGCTCGACGGCCTCCGTCTCACTTATCTCCCCCGGAATCGTGCGCCGCAAATCGATAGCATCGACGTCTCGGCGGCCAGTGGTGATGATCTCAGCAGCTCATCAGATACCTCGACCGGCACTTCCGCGGCCGACGCCGCCTCGGCCTATAGCATCACCGTCACCGACACCGGCTCGGTGAGTTCCGCGACCTCTACAACAAGCAGTAGCGCCTTGACAGCCGGTCCGCAGCGTAAACTCAAAATCACCTGGACCGCCAGCGACCCCGATAGCGACGACTTGCTTGCTACGGTCAGTTTTCGTGGCGACGGTGAATCCGCCTGGAAGCTCATCGAGGATGAGATCACAGAGAAATTTTTCGCGATCGATAGCGACGCCCTCGCCGACGGCACATACCGTTTTCGCGTTGAAGTCTCCGACAGTCGCTCGAATCCACCCGACAAGGCGCGCTCTGCTCTGCGCGTCAGCGAGCCGGTCATCGTCGACCACACGCCGCCATCGGTCCGCCTGCTTGGGATCGACGCCGGCAGGGTGATTCGATTCGAAGCGCAAGACGCCGCATCGATGCTGCGCCGAGCAGCCTACTCCGTCGATGCCGGCCCGTGGGTACCCATCCTCGCCGACGACGGCATCGTTGATTCCCCAAGTGAGACGTTCACGATCCGTCTGGAAGCAAACGGCGCCGCCGAACACTTAGTGACGTTGCGCGTCCGCGACCGCGGCGGCAATACCGGACTTGGCAAGGCTGTTGTCCGGTAACGCTCCGCGCGGAGGTATGAGAGAAATTGCCCGACTACACCGACGAACACGCCCAAGCCGGCATTGATACCGAGCTACCCGCTCTCGAAACCTGGCCCAACCAGTTCAAGGGCTATCGCATCAAGACCGAAATACCCGAGTTCACCTCGGTCTGTCCCAAGACCGGCCTGCCCGATTTCGGCAAGCTGACGATCCAGTATCAGCCCGACAGACTCTGCATCGAGCTGAAGTCCCTGAAGATCTACATCCTTGCCTACCGCGACCTGGGGATCTTCTACGAGAACGTCGTCAACCGCATCCTTCGCGATGTTGTGGACGCCATCGACCCCGTGTGGGCGCGCGTCCAGGGTGACTTCACGCCTCGCGGCGGCCTGAACTCTTCGGTCGATGCGGAATACCGGGCAGAGAAGCGGAAGCCCTAAACCAGCACTTCCCAGTCGTCACGCAATCCGCCCTCTTCCGTCTGGTCCCACATTTCAAGCGCCTGCAGCGCAAGGGCCGTAGCCGTCGGATCGAGCTGCGGGATGATCTGACCACGCTTGCGGGCGTGTGCAAAACCGCCGTCCGTCTTCGGGTCCGTTGACTGCATCTGGAACTCAGCGATCATCCCCGCTTCCTGCTCGGCTCTGGTGTACTCGAGTTCCATCACGCCGAGCTTGTCGGCGTACATTCGCAGCCGCAGGGTTTACGCCATCACATCGCAGCGCTGATATTCGTCGCCGATATCATCTAGCAGGTTCTCCACGCGCAGCAGGCCGAACTGCAGCGCCCGGCCGCTATCGGCATCGAGGGCGACGCCCGGCAGCAGGCCTTCGAGAAAATCACAGTAGGCGTGTAGGCGGTCGACGACCTTCACGTCGTCCACCTCGCCCCCCAGAAACGATTCGTGGCGCTTGAGGCACCATTTCCGCAAGGCTTCGGCATCAAGCTCAAATTCGCCGCGCCCCGTCGCTTTGTACAACTCAAGAAACGCCAGCCCCACCTTGAGCTGTGGCACGCTCATCTCGCCCGACCATTCCCCTAGTTCTTCGTACGCACGATCCGATTCCAGATCGTAAAGCGAAAAAAACGCGCCGTCAACCGTGTTCATGCGCGAGCGCAGCGCCAAGCCGCAGCGCTCGGCGTAGTCCAAATACCCTTGATCGTTTGTAGCACTGTTCAGGTGCACAAGCTAACGCAGAGCAACTCCGCAGTCGACGAAGTAAGCTAAGCTCGCCGACCCATTCTCTGTTCCGCTTGGTGCTGAGGCGAAAAGCCCGCGCGCCGAATCGAACACGTGCTCCACCAGGAACTACCCGACCCGCACCGCCGGGGCCGGCAGAACGCCTCGCGTGAACCTGCGCGACCAAAGCTGCGAATCAATGTAGTAGGCGGTTGCCGACGTCGAGACCGGCAGGTACTCCCGGGTGTCCGTGCGAAGAAATTCCGAGACGCCGCCGGACTCGTGCTGAATGCCCGAGATCGCAAGCCATCGCAGACCAGCGTGAATACAAGAGTTCATGAGGGAAAGGCAATCACAGCATATCAAACGGTGGAACAAACCTGCCCCGTACGTCGGTCTCCGCCTCCTGACAGAGAGCACGAGCGGTTACAGAACCCCAACGAACCCTCGCCGCGAGCGAGGGATCGCCCCGCCCTCTTTACTGCCGCGCCAGTTCCATCCAAGACGTCAGCGCATTCGAGAGCTTGGGTCCCGGCAGACTAATTGCCGTTAGCGCGCCGCTCAACGTGTCCCCCCGCATCGTCAACGAGAACCGCACGTCATGCTGCCGCTCACGAGCATCTGGCGTATCGATCTCAGCCGCAAACCGGCCGGTCAGGTAGCCGTCTTCGATCTTCAGCTCCGAGACCTGCCCGACTTCCTGCTGGCCCAGTTGTGCCTCCGCCTTGCCCGACGCATCGATCGACAAGCGCACCGGCATTTTACCTTCATATGTATGGACGACGCCCCGCCAGGTTCCCGCCCATTTCTTCGGAAGGGGCGTCGCCCGCTGGGTTGTTGTTCCTGTCCTCGCACTCGCTCGCTCCGTCGTAGTCCCAGGACGCTCCTCCCGGTCGCGCCGCTTGTAGCCGGGCAGCAGCGTCGTGAGAATGTCGCCCGTGATCTGGTCCACGACGCTCGAGGTCTGATTCGCCATCACGGCGACGGCGACCTTCTCGCTCGGAATCAGCGACAGGTTTGTTCGCACGCCGCCCATCACGCCGCCATGGTGTACGAGGCGATAGTCGCCCTGCTCGGGATAGATCATCCAACCGATGCCATAGTCATAGGCTCCGTGCGCGAGTGCCTTCTGCATCTCGTCTATACGCCTGTCCGGCAGAATCGACTCCTGATCCGGCTGCAACATTTTGAGATGAAACATGCCGAACCGCACAAGGTCGTGCGCGGATGTGAATACGGCCGACCCGCCCCGATGGTCGAAATCGTAAAAGGGCAGCTGCTCGCCGTCCTGGTAGCGAACGGCTCTATGCGGTCCCGGGTCAGCTTCCGTCGGAACATCAGAGTCCTCCATCCCGAGCGTCTCGAAAACGTTCTCCCGTACATAATCCGCGTAACTCTCTCCAGACGTCTGCTCAATCGCATACTCGATCAGCCCGTACCCCAGGTTCGCGTATTGAAACTTCTCGCCCGGCCGCGTCACCAGGATGCCGTAGCGCCGGATCGTCTCAGCCATCGGCGGTCGGATGTGCGGCTCGCCGTCAAGGAAGAAGTGGTAGTGCAAGGGTAATCCCGAAGTGTGTGCAGCGACGCGCCGGACAGTCGCTTCCGATGTCCTTCCGGCATGACCGGTGAGTCGTGCGCCGCCTAAGTAGTCTTCGATTGGCCGGTCGAGCTGTATCTTGCCGCTCTCAACCAGCGTCATCAGCGCCGTCGCCGTAATCGGCTTCGAGATCGATGCCAGCGAATACTTCGTTCGCGGTGCAGCGGGTATCTGGTTTTCGACGTCGGAGAACCCGAAAGCCTCTTCCCAAACAATCTCTCCCTTGTGAGCCACAGCGACCGCTATCGACGGAACCTTCTTCTTCGCTATCTCCTGTCGAATCATCTCGCGGATCGGCTCGAAGCGGTCAGCCCGCGCCAGGCCCGTTGTAAGGGACAACAAGACAACGGCTAACGAAGTCGACTGTCGAACGAGAGCAAGCATCGCAGTGTCCAACCGGACCGCTATTCTACTCTTCCCAAGAGATCCGCCTGCACAACAAAGACCCTCTTCCGATCAAACCACCAAGCCCAAACTGGCATCATCCAAAGCGACAAAGTTACAGACGCCACTTCCTCAACTCGCGACGGCGGCGGGCCCAACAAATTCGCCGCATAGGCAACAGTAACGAAAGCAACGAAAGCCCACCAACCCAATCGCCCGCCACGAGACGTCGCCCGCGTCGAGCGAGCATACAGCCATGCCCCACCGCCAAAAACCAGCGCTTCGGCCGCAAGGGTCGCCGCCATCGAGTTCCACAAGCCGAGTTCGTAATTCGTCCCGCCCGGATACAGCGCCAAATCGGGCGCGTGCACTACCCAATCCAAGAACCAGCGGCTCACGACGCCCACTCCAATCACGAATGCACCGCGGATATACCGGCTCGTCGCCCAATACGCGACTCCCAATAGCGTGGCCCAGCCGGCCGCCCCAACCAGGCTATGCGAAATCGGATAGCTCACGAACACAAACGGTGTCACGACCGTTGCCCCTGGTTCGATCCGAACCGTCTCCCAACCCAGCAGCACGAAAATCGGCCACAGCAAATCGAGCAGCAACGGAGCCGCGATCAGCCAGCCCAAGGAAGTGCGGGGCGCGATCCTCTTCGCGGCCAGTCCCACGCCGAAGTATCCGACAAACACAGGCAGCAGAGTAGCACGCCTTGGCTCGCCTCGCTGGCTTCGCCCGACTGCCTTGTAGACTAAGACTCATGCGCCACAACCCGCTTCGCCCCCTCCTTATCCTCAGCCTCGTCTTCACGCTCTCAGCACCCATCCTCCTTGCTGAATCGGCTGGCGGCGTGAGCTGGACTGCTCCCAACGGCTGGACCTCCCAGCCCAAACGCATGCGCGCCGCCAACTACGTCGTCCCGGCTGCCGGAGGTGACAGCGAGGGCGGTGAATGCGGCATCTACTTCTTTGGGCCCGGCCAGGGTGGCAGCGTTGAGGCCAACGTCAGGCGCTGGATCGGCCAATTCCGCTCCCCCTACGGCGGTCCCGCCGACTCGCTGGCAAAGCGCGCAACCGAGACCACCAACGGTATTTCGGTCACTACCATCGATCTCACTGGAACCTATCTCTTCAAGCCATTCCCAATGGCCCAGCAGACGACGCCCAAACCGGGCTACCGCATGCTCGCCGCCATTGCTGAAGCACCCCAAGGGCCGGTCTTCTTCAAGCTCACGGCTCCCGAGGCCACCACCGCCGCCGCGGAAGCCACCTTCCGCAAAATGCTCAGTTCGTTAAAGAAGTGAGTGACCGAACCGTGACCGTGAGGGAGCGGTCCGCCGGGGCGCGCTATGTGCGACCGCAAGACCCTGCCGAAGACAGATGCTTACTGTGCCGGCGCAAGCTGATTGAAGTTCACCGCCGGCGGAGCCTGCCGCGCCTCTTCCGTCGTCCGCAAGTAGGCATCTTCGCGCTCGTGTCCGGAGAGCGAGGCCACGATGTTATTCGGAAAAAGCTGGATGTAGGTGTTGTACTGCTGAACCGTCTGGTTGTACTTTCGCCGCTCAACCGCGATCCGGTTCTCTGTCCCGGCCAGCTCATCCTGCAAGCGGATGAAGTTCTGGCTTGACTGCAACTGCGGATAGTTCTCGACCACCACCAGCAGCCGCGACAGCGCGCCACCAAGCTGGTTATTCGCTTCGATCCGTTCCGACGGTGTCCGGGCCCCGGCCATTGCCGCCCGTGCCTCGGCAATATTCGAGAACACTTCCTGCTCCTGCGCCGCGATCCCCTTCACTGTCTCGACGAGGTTCGGGATCAAGTCCAACCGTCGTTGAATCACCGTATCGACCTGCGCCCACGCCCCCGTGATCCCTTCTTTCATCGTGACCATCTCGTTCCGCCGGCTCACAAACATGCCGCCGAACACCAGCGCCGCCACCAACAATAGCGCCACGAGAATGCCGAGGACGATCAGAACTTTGCGCAAATCATACTCCTTCTATTCCACCGTTTTCTTCCCGGATTATAGCCGGTCAACAAATTCAGCCGTCCGCGTGATCTCCCGCAAATACTCCTCAAAAAGCGGACTAATCTCGGCATCTTCCAACCGCCGGCTGCCGCCTCTCACGTCCAGCAAAGTCTCGAACGGCGCCGACGAAATCGAGAATTTCGACGCGCTCTGGTGAAAGATCTCCCGCTTCTTGACGTGCGGTTCCTCACCGCTCAACATCAGCGCGTGCCGGAACAGTGTTGCGAACGTCGAGACCGAGTCCACCATCAACTGAATCAACTGCTTGCGGTCTTTTTGAATCGCCAAGAACCGCCCCCGCAGCCGCAGCAACCGTGACCGCAACTCGTGCTCCACCTGATGGCGATGATGGCCGGGCTCCACAAAAATCGACCCGACAACATCCTCTCCATGGAGCACCCGGTACGCTGCGCGAATGTCGAGGAACTCGATCGCGAATGCATCATGCGCATTCGTGACTTCTTCCAACGACAGGATCACCGGCACCGGCTGCCCCTTCTTCATCCAGCGGTCCACCGCCGGATACGCCTTCTCAAGCTGCACCGGCCCCACTGCCTTCAGCACGCACAGCACGTTCAGGTCCGACACCTTCTCCTGAAAATCACCGGTTACCGCGGAGCCGTACAGCACCACCGAAAGAAGGTCGTCGCCCAAGTCATCACGAAATCGCTGGATAAGTTCGTCTAGCAGTTGCTCTTTCATACCGTTTCACCCACAAGCCCAGCCGTGACCGTAAGGGAGCGGTCCTCTCCCCGATTCTGCATGGCGTTCACCACGACCCCGACGCACCACCACCGCCAAACCCACCACCGCCAAACCCACCGAATCCCCCAGACCCACCGCCTCCGAAACCACCACCGCCACCGCCGCGAAAACCGCCCATACTCCCCAGCATCCATGCCGTCGTCACACCGGCGCCGTGCCAACCGCCCACGCGGCGTCTTCGTGGAAGCAGTAATAACAGGAACACCAACACGAGCGGCCACCAACTGCCCCGCCGGCGTCCACGGCCGCGCTTCGCTGTCTGAACCTGTCCCGTCAGACTGACACCGGCATCCGCTGCCACGATCTGGGCCACCTGCCCGACGGCCACCGCCACCGCCGAGTCATAGTCTCCCGCGCGCAAGTGCGGCGTCATCCCCTCGCGGATCTCACCCGCCCGCCCGTCAGGGATGATCGGCTCCAGTCCGTAACCGATTTCGACGCGAAGCTGCCGGTCTTCGATCGCCAACAGGATCAGCGCGCCGCGATCTTCCGCGTCCCCGACGCCCCACTTTTCGGCGAGCAGGTTCGCGTATGTTTCGATCGTCTCATCCCCCAATGAGGGGATAATAGCCACCGCCACTTCCGCGCCCGTCTTCTGCTTCAGCTCGGTCGCGAGCGCCTCCAGACTACCTTTTGTCTGAAGATTCAGTACGCCCGCAAAATCGTTGATAAACCCTGTCGGCGTCAGGTCCGGAGCCTGCGCCAAGCACACCGCTCCCACGCAAATCAGCAACAAAGGGAGCCGCATCAAACAAGGGCCGATTCGACAGAAACGCCCAAAAACGGGGCTAAATAGCATCGGAGCTCAGCGTACCATCCGGCTTCCTCGGCATCTCAGGCGCGCTGTGACAGTCCGCCGTCGACCGCCAGCAGTTGCCCTGTTACGAACTTCGAGCAGGTCAAGAAATGGGCGACCGCCTCTGCGATTTCTTCGCCGCTGCCCGGCCGCCGCATCGGCGTGACCGACACGAGCCGCTGAATCTTCGGCGGCATCTCCGAGTCGAAGTGGATCACTCCGGGCGCCACTGTATTCACCTGGATTTTCGGGGCCAGGGCCTTCGCTAACGCGCGGGTCATGTGGATTACGCCCGCCTTCGACGCGCAGTAGGGAACGTGCCGCGTCCAGGGCCGGATGCCCCCGAGCGAGCTGATGTTCACGATCCGCCCGCCGGCCCCTTTGAGCATCAGCTTCGCTGCCGACTGGCAAGAAAAGAACACCGCTTTCAGGTTGATGCTGTGGACTGCATCCCAGTCCTCTTCGGTGAGTTCGAGGACATCCATCTCTTGGTAGCGCGCAGCATTGTTAACTAGGCAATCGAGCTTGCCGTAGGTGTCTTCAACCTCGCGATAGAGGTGCTGGATTTCCGATACCTTCGTGAGATCCGCCTGGAACAGCTTTGCGCCGCACTCCTCGGCCGTCCGCCGGGCGTCTGCTTCCGAGTGGTTGTAGTGGATCGCGACCTGAGCCCCGTCAGCGGCGAGACGGAGAGCGATCACCTGACCGACTCGGCGAGCCGCGCCGGTAACAAGGACAACTTGATTTTCGAGCGATTGCCCCATGACGGCTAACGGTCACGACACACCGTGGTCCTATAGCAGTGGCTTGATGAAGTCCAGGGCTTCCTGCGGGACGGTGTAGTCCGAGTAGGCCCCGTTGCCCTTGTAGCCCATATCCTTGATGCCGATCTCGCTCGAGTAATACGCGTCAACCGACATCTTGCGGACCCAGTCTAAGAACCGGACGCCCGGGCCCAATTCCGAGTCAACTTCGAAGTACTCATCGAAGTCGTCTTCCGAGGCTTTTTCCTTCTCTCGTTCGGCGGCGACGATCGCATCCAGCAACGCCGTCTGTTGCTGCTCGGTCGCGTCGATGAACGTTGTGTCGTAGTGATGCCGCATCCAGGCATCGAACCAGCCGAGCCCGCCTGTGTAGATACGTCCGAGCTTCTCGTTCTCACTGCAAAGCACGTCGACGAACTGTGGCGCGCCAGCATCGAGTGCGCTTCCGCCTCGTTCGTCGGCGGGGACGATCAGCTCCGCCAACCGCCCCACGGTCCTGTACTCATGAGGCTTGAGGAACTTCGGCTCGTAGGTCCCGCTGGTAGACGCGCCGCGCACCGCGTGATGAACCTGCTGCGCTGACGCCAAATCCAGCGACCCCGAGCCGACGGCGGTCAGGGCCAGCGCGATCCGCCGCAGAGCATCGCGCCGCGAGACGTTACCGATTTGCACTAAGCCCGAATCAGACATTGCCCTTCCTCAACTCTTCAGCCAGATAGTCCGCCGCCCGCCACGATAGGGCGTTGATCGTCAGCGTCGGGTTCTTATCCGGATTGGTCACGAACGACGAGCCGTCGGTCACGAACAGGTTCTTCACTTCGTGTGCCTGGCAGTAGGAGTTCAGCACCGACGAGCGAGGGTCCGTCCCCATGCAGGCCGTGCCGACTTCGTGAATGATACTGCCGCCCATCGAGATCCCCGACTTCTCCCATTGATTCCCCACGTTGGTCACGCTTCCGCCCAGAGCATCAATGATGCCCTTGAACGTCTGCTCCATGTGGCGCGCCTGCTTCCACTCGTAGTCGCTGAACTTGAAGTGGAAGCGCAGAACTGGAATGCCCCAATCGTCCACGACCGATGGATCGATTTCGCAATAGGAGAAGCGGTTGGGGATCATCTCGCCACGCCCGGCGAATCCGACACGCGACCCGTATCCCTCGCGCATCAATTTCTTGACGTTCTGGCCATAGCCCGCCTTCCGTGCCGCGCCGTGACCCGACCCGAGGCCGGGCATGCTAAAGCCGCCGCCGAACTCAATGTGATAGCCGCGCGGGAATCCAAGCTTGGCCTGATCGTTGTATCCCCACCAAGGCGCATACAAGTGCGAGCCGCCGAACCCGTCCGTGTTGTAGACCGGCATACCTTCGAGCGCGGGGACGTGCCCCGAGAGACTGAAGCCCACCGTGTCCATCAGGTTCTGACCTACCATGCCTGAACCGTTCGCAAGGCCGTTGGGAAACGCCTTGGATGTCGAATTGAGTAGGATACGCGCTGATTCACATGTGCTTGCCGCTAGGACTACCGACCGGCCGAGAACGCGTTTCGCCTGGCGCGTCTTGCGGTCGACATACAATACACCGGTCGCCTTGCCGCTTGCATCGGTCAAAACTTCGCGGACCATCGCATCGGTTAGCAACGTGAGGTTGCCGGTTTCGAGCGCCGGGAAAATGTCAACCTGGCTTGCGGAATAGGCCGACGCCGTGAGACAGCCTCGTCCGCATTGGCCGCAGTAGTGACAAGCGGCACGCCCATTCAGGTTGCGCGTAATAATCGCACGGCGATTCGCGATGAACGGGATGCCGAGCTTCTTCCCCGTGGATTGGACGAATAGCTCGTGAGCTTTCGGTGGCGGCGGATCATGAAAAACGCCGTCCGGCGCAGACGGAATCCCTTCCCGCGTGCCGGTTACGCCGATGAACTTCTCGACCTTGTCGTAATAAGGCGCAAGGTCGGTATAGCTGATCGGCCAGTTGGGGCCGACGCCGTCACGGTCGCGCGCTTTTAGATCCAACTCAGATAGGCGGAAAGACATCCGCCCGTAGTGATTCGTGCGCCCGCCGACGACGCGCGAGCGGAACCAGACGAACTCGCTGTCGCCGCCGACCGTATAAGGCTCGTCGGGGAGTTCCCAGCCGCCGCTGGTCGTTCGCATGAAACCGAAAGGCTTACCCTTGCCGAAATAACCCGCCGCGCCCGGACCCGCGCCGCGGTGGTCATAGTTGTAGGGCCAGTCGTGTTCCTTGAATTCCTCTTCGGGAACGAGTTTGGGGCCTGCTTCGAGCAACGCCACCTTTACGCCCTTGCCTGCCATTACTCGGCTCATCGTGCCGCCTCCGGCTCCAGCGCCGACCACGACTACATCGAACACTTCCGGCTTCGAGGATGTTTGAGGCATGGGTCTGTTCAGAATAACGTAGGTTGAGCCCGCGGCAGAATAGGTACCGTACCCCATTTCCCACCGCAACTGCGAAGATACGTCGTCGCGGTACCATAGTCAATTGGTATGCTCGAAATAATCGACGAAGGGATACTCTCGAAAGTCCCCTACCGTGGCGCTTATATGCCGTCGATCACCGAGCTCGGGGACGGTTCGTTCATCGCCTGCCAGCACGTGGGCCTCGAACTCGGTTCGCCCGACAACCACATTGAGGTTCTGTGGAGCGCTGACAGTTGCCGAAACTGGAACAACCAAGGCTCCATCCACGGCGCGGCGCCCGCGAACGACGGCTGGGCTTACCGCGGACCCGACATTCAGGAAGGCCCCAACGGCCGCTTGATCATGACCGCAACGCGCTTCGAAGTCGGAGCCGGCCAGCTCTTCGACCCTGACTCCGAAGGTCTACAACGGCCGGAGATGATTCTGATGTGGTCGGATGACGGGGGGCGGATCTGGTCGCAGCCCCAAATCGTTCCCGTCGATCTGCCGCCGGAAAAGTACACCTGGAATAAGGCAGGCGACCTGATACAACTTGCCCCGGATCGCTGGATGTATCCGCTCGAGACCTGGAAGCCGGAAGGCTATGCGGGCCTTCCCGACCAAAAGGCCGCGGCGGTCTTCTCAACCGATCAAGGCGAGACCTGGGGTGAGTTCACGGTTGTGGCCGACGATCCGACCGGCCGCCGGCTCTGGTGGGACCAAATGAACACCCGTCTGCCGGACGGACGCATCTACACTATGCTGTGGACTCACTTCTACGGCACGTCGGAAGACCTAGTCAATCACTGGGTCGTCTCGGCCGATGAAGGCCGCTCCTGGTCCGAGCCGCAACTGACCAACCTCCAAGGACAGGTCTGCACTCCCATCTCACTACCGGATGGGCGCGTCGCCGCAATCTACAATTACCGCCACGAACCGCAGGGCGTGCGGATCGCGGTCACCGAGGACTTATCGCATTTCGACTTGGAGAATGAGGTTGTCGTTTTCGACGCCGGTTCTGAAGCCACTCTCGGCGAACCCGACCACGAGAACTTCCTCGCCGAGCATATGCTTATCGGGTTCGGCAAACCGAAGGGCGTGCTCCTGAACGATGGAACTTTGCTGACCTTCTTCTGGTGCACCTCCGGTGGCGCGACGCACACCCGCTGGGTCCGCCTTACAATCTAAAGATCCATGAACATCAGAAACACTGTTCTCGCTGCCGGTCTGTCGGTGATCTGTTTGCTGGCCGGCTGCAACGAGACGCCGGCGACCGACGGCCCGCTCGACCTTCTTATCGTGAACGCCCGCGTAGTCAACGGCATGGGCAACCCTTGGTTCCGCGCCGATGTCGGCGTCCGTGACGGGCGCATCACCGAGATCGGTAGGCTCGAGGGCCAAGCCGCCACTCGTACCATCGACGCCGAGGACCGTATCCTCTCGCCGGGCTTCGTCGACATGATGGGCGGCCTCACCTATCCGCTTCTCGAGGACGCCGATGCCGCCGAGAGCAAACTACGTCAGGGCATCACAACAATGCTCGCGGGCGAGGGCGCGTCGGAAGTGCCGCAGAACGACGACACCATCGCGCGCGTTCCCGAAGCAAAGCGGCTCGGCATCACTTGGCGTACGTACGCCGAGTACGACGCGCTGCTTCACCAGCAGGGTCTTCGCGTCAACATCATTCACACCGTGGGTGCGGCGCAGGTCCGACGCGTCGTGATGGGTGAAGAAGACGGCCGACCGACGCCTGAGCAGATGGACGAGATGAGGGGCATCGTCCGGAAAGCCATGGAAGATGGCGCCGCCGGCGTCTCGACGGCGCTCATCTATCCACCGGGAACCTACGCCACGACCGACGAGATCGCCGAGTTGGCCAAGGTCGCCGGCAAGTTCGGTGGCAGCTACTTCACGCACATGCGGAACGAGAGCAGCAAGGTACTCGACGCAATCCGTGAGGCTATCGAGATCGGTGACAAGGGTGGCGTCCCGGTACATATCTTCCATCTGAAAGCAGCCGGGGAAGAGAACTGGCCGCTCATGGCTCAGTCGATCGCCCTCATCAAAAACGCCCGCTCACAGGGTAAGGACGTCACGGCCGACGTCTACCCTTACATCCGCAACGGCATCGGTCTGCGCTCGTTTCTGCACCCGCGTTACTACGCCGAGGGCGCTGACAAGTTCATCGCAACACTTTCAAACCCGGCGGTTCGGCGGCAACTGCGCAAAGAAGTGGAAACAACGAGCGACTGGGAAAACTGGTACCGCCACGTCGGGATGAATTGGGACAACGTGCTCGTCTCGAGGGTTTCCGACTCACTCGACAAGAACTATGAAGGCAAATCGCTCGCGCGAATCGCCGAGATGCGCAGCAGCGACCAGTGGACGACATTCTTCGACCTCGTCGAAGCGCGTGGCGTCAGCGTCAATCCCAAGAGCATGAACGAAGAGCAGAAACATCTTGCGCTGCGTGCGGAGTTCATCAGCGTCGACACCGACGCCTGGCCGATGAACGTCAACAACGTGACCAGCGCTCACCCCCGAGCTTTCGGGGCTTTCGCCCGCATTCTCGCAAAGTACGTTCGAGATGAGAAGGTCATCACTCTCGAGAAGGCGATTCGCAAGATGACATCGCTGCCCGCCAACCGCCTGCGACTCTATGACCGCGGGTGCATCGCACCCGGAATGAGAGCCGACCTACTGATCTTCGACCCAGCCAAAGTACAGGACAACGCTACGTTTGAAAATCCTGTCGCCTACGCTGGCGGATTTGACTACGTAATCGTCAACGGCGAACTCGTCCTCGACAACTGGAAAGCAACACCCGCCCGCCCAGGTCGCGTCTTGGGTCGAAATTAGAGAGCGGAATTAACGAGGCCGATCGCCGCCCGCCGTAGTGCGATTCATTAAGCGCGGCTTTGAATCGTCGTAATCGTAAACCGCATAGTGCATCGCGCAGCGGTTATCCCACATCAGCAAGTCGCCCTGACGCCAGTGGTGCCGGTAGACGTTCTCGGGCCGCGTCGCCCGAGCGGTGAGGTAGTCGAGGAGTGGGCGGCTCTCTTCGCCGGTCATGTCGTTGAACTGCGACGTGAAGTAAGGGTTCACATACAGCGCTTTACGATTTGTCTCCGGGTGTGTGCGAATCACCGGATGTTCCACAGCGGGCGGTGTCTCGGCGATGGGCAGGCCATCGGTCTTGGCGTTTCGGTTGCGCTCCACCAGAGACTCGCTCGTGTGCAGAGCAGTCAGCCCGTCGAGCATCCGCCGCATGCCGGCCGACAGCTCGTCGTAGGCCTGATACATGTTGCAGAACGCCGTGTCGCCGCAACCGGACGTGATCGTGCGCCCATAGAGCACCGACGCCACCGGCGGTTTCTCCGCGAACGAAATGTCGGAATGCCAAAAATCATTCCGCGCCCCGGGCGTCCCCTTCTTGTTCTCAAACACAAGAACCTCCGGATGCCCCTCGATCTCCTTGCGCGAACTCAACGGATGCGGTTCGACCGGCCCGAATAGCTGTGTGAACGCAACCTGATCACCCGGCGTGATCGTCTGTCGCGGAAAAACGAGGATGAGATGCTCGTGGAAAGCACGCTTAATCGCCGCGACAAGCTCATCGTCGAGCGGACCGCTTAGGTCAACCCCGTCCACCTCGGCCCCCAACGTGCCCGCCAACGGTTTCACCACAATTCCTGTTTCTTCTGGCATTGCTGCTTCACTCATCAATCACTCAAACTGAATCTGTGTGATGAACAGAGTCGGCATCGTTTGATTCCACTCTTCGGGGATCGGATCAAACGCCAACCGAAACTCTTTCGCATCGCCCGGCGCCATCGAACCCGTGCGGCGGCCGACGAGTGCCGCGCGCTGGCGCTGGATTTCGATCCCGTTGATTTCCCGGAACACGCAGCTCACTTCGACCAGGTTCACCGTCCGGTCTCCGTTGTTCACGATCCTCCCTGTAATCGCGACCAGGGTCTGTTCGAGGAAATCCTCTTTGGCCTCCATCTCGACATCGGCGAGGTCCAACGAGGGCAGGTACGCCGAAGCTTCTTCCGTCAGCGTCGGGCCGCCGCTCGAAGCCTGTTGCGACTGCCAATAGAAGAATCCGCCCGTTGTGGCGGCCAGTAGCAGTGCGATCCCTATCACCGGCCAGGGGATAGCCGGTCCGGCGGCCTTCCGCAGTTCTTTTTCCTGTTCGAGCAAAGCTACTTGCCGGCTATCGTCATCCGGCGAATCTTCAGCGTCGGAACGATGAACGCACTCCGATAGTCGAGATCCGAACCGACCACCTCAATATCCTTGAAGATCTCTTTGAGGTTCCCACCGATCGTGACCTCTGAAACAGGATACGTGAGTTCACCCTTCTCGATCCACAACCCGACGGCCCCGCGCGAATAGTCACCCGTCACGAGGTTGACCCCATGACCGATCAACTCGGTCACGTAGAGCCCCCGATCGACCGACGCGATGATCTCTTCAGGGGACGCTTCACCCGGCTGCAGCATGAAGTTGCCCGGACCGATACCGGGCGAGCCCGCTAATCCACGCGAAGCGTTTCCGGTCGTCTTGAGGCCCAGTTTGCGAGCGCTATAGCTATTGAGTAGATAACTCCGCAGCACGCCGTTTTCGATGATCGTGGTGCGCCGGCTTACAACGCCCTCGTCGTCGAACGGTGAACTGCCCATCCCGCCGGGGCGCAGTCCGTCGTCGACAACCGTGACGTTCTTGCCCGCCACCTCTTCGCCCAGTTTGTCCGCGAAGAACGAAGCATGCCGGTAGACCGAATCGCCACTTGCTGCTTGAAAGATGTGTCCCAGCAACGACCGCGCGACTCCCGGCTCGAAAACGATCGGAACCTCGGTTGTAGCGATCTTCGTCGGGTTCAGGCGGCGGAGGGTTCTCTCCGCGGCACGACGCCCTACTTCCTCCGGGCTCTCCAAGCCAGCGGCGTTCAGGCTCACCGAATACCAGTAGTCGCGCTCTTTGCTGCCATTCGATTCCGCGACCGGGACCGCCGACAACGAACAATGCGTCGAACGATATTCACCGCCGAACCCGCGCGAATTCGCTAATGTCCACTGCGACCAGCCCGAGCTGCAATCGCCGCCTTCCGAGTTCTTGATTCGCGGATCGGCATCCAAAGCCGCCGCCTCAGCCGACCGAGCCATCTCGATCTTCTGCTCAGCGGTCAGCGCAAGTACGTCGTCGTGATACAGCCCCAAGTCCGCCGGGTCAACCGCGATGCCCAACTGATCGGCCTCGGGAAGATCGTTAAAGGGGTCTTCCGACGTAAACCCCACCGTCTCCATCGCTGACTTCACGAGTGCGTCGAGGCCTTCCTCCGAGAGATCCGACGAGAATGTCGTCGCGGCACGGCTACCTTGCAGTACACGCAGGCCGATCGCCTTCGAACCCGAGTCCTTGACCTGATCGACTTCGCCAAGCCGCACATTCACGCTAAACTGCGACCCCTCGCGGACGACACACTCCGCCTCATCCGCGCCCTGCTTCCGGGCACGCGCGACGATATCTGATGCTAGGTCGAGGTAGCTCATCAAGGGTCCGTCAGTCTTGGAAGTTCGACCCCGCGCGCAGCACGTTCGTCCCACCGACGGTCAGTTGATTAATCTTGATCGTGGGGATGCCGACGCCGACCGGGACGCTCTGGCCTTCTTTGCCACAGGTGCCGATGCCACGGTCGAGCTTCAAATCGTGGCCGACACGGCTCACCTTCTTGAGTACATCCGGGCCGTTGCCAATCAACGTCGCGCCCCGCACCGGACGCGTAATTCTGCCGCCTTCGATCAAGTAGCTCTCCGAGGCGGAAAACACGAACTTGCCGCTCGTGATGTCAACCTGGCCGCCCCCGAAGTTCACGCAATAAAGGCCTCGATCGACGGACCGCAGAATGTCTTCGGGATCGTCCTCGCCGGCCAACATGAAGGTGTTGGTCATGCGCGGCATCGGGATATGTTTGTAGCTCTCGCGGCGGCCGTTCCCGGTTGGCGGCGTCCCGAGGATGCGGCTCGACAGGCGGTCCTGCAAATAGCCTTTGAGAATGCCGTTTTCGATGAGCACGGCGCGCCCGGTCGGTGCACCTTCGTCGTCCACGTTCAGCGAACCCCGGCGGCTCGGGATCTGGCCGTCGTCGATCACCGTGCACAACTCCGACGCCACCTTCTGTCCGATCAGGCCGCTGAAAGCCGAGACTTCCTTGCGGTTGAAATCGGCCTCCAGCCCATGGCCTACTGCTTCGTGCAGCAGGATGCCTGGCCACCCCGGACCGAGTACGACCGGCATCTCGCCCGCCGGTGCTTCTTTGGCCCCGATTTGTAGGATCGCCTGACGGGCCGCTTCCTTTGCCAGGTCTTCCGGCGTGCGCTCAGTCTGAAAGTAGTCGAGCCCGACACGTCCGCCGGTACCGTCATGACCGCGCTCAAGCCGTTCGCCTTCGCGAGCGATCACCGAGACATCCATCCTCGTGAGCGGCTGCGTGTCGCTGCGAATCACGCCTTCCGAGTTGGCGACGAGCACATGCCGGACGGAATCCTGATAACCCGCCTCGACCTGAAAGATGCGCTTGTCATAGGCACGCGCCGCGGCATCGGCTGCGTTGAGCAGTGCGACTTTCTGTGAAAACTCGACATCGCTCGGCGCTTCGACGACGGGATACAAGTCATGAGCGCGCGGCGGTTCATCAAGATCGGCAACTTTCGCTTGCGATGGGCCGGCGGCGATTTGGGCGGCCGTTCGGGCGGCGTGAATCAGCTTCTCGGGCGCAAGATCATTCGTATAGGCGTAGCCGGTCTTCTCGCCGCTGATCACCCGCACGCCGCATCCGACCGAGACACCCTGCGAAGCGCTCTTGATGATCGATTCGTCGAGGCTCGCCGAGGTCGTACTCAGATACTCGAAGTAGAGATCCGCGTAGTCCCCGCCCTTCGAGAGTGCCTCGCCGAGATACTTCTCCAGGTCGGCTTCGGTCAGGTTGTAGCGGGTCTGAATGAATGACATTGCAGAGTGGAACCCAGAAGAACTCAGGTTAGCATGGGGCCCACGGAGCCCCCGCTAGTCGCTCTTACCGCGTCGCCAGGTACTCCGCTAAACAAACCGCGTTGTTATAGTCACGATCCTTCGCGCTATATATAAGCGTCACGTCTTGCACGTCCGTATATGACCGCAGCTCAGCCACCGCCGACACATTCCGTTCCAACTCCTCAAAATACTTCCACTTGAACTCACTCCAACGGACCGGATCGTGCCCAAACCACTTCCGCAGTTCCACACTCGTTGCGATTTTCCGCAGCCAAACCTCGATACTGGCCTTCTCTCGCGCGAGCCCGCGTGGCCACATACCGTCGACAAGAATACGGAATCCGTCTTCTTCGCTGGGCGCGTCATACACCCGCTTAGTACGGACCATAGACACAGATCTTAACTCGCCCCGCGGGGTTAGCGTATGGCGGTTTTCTGAATCCTTAGCGGTTCGTCTGCATCTAAAACTAGTAGCACAGGAGACGAAGTATGGCAGAAGATAGAAACTACGTGACGCTAACAGATGAAAACTTCGAAGAGGAAGTGCTCAAGAGCGACACGCCCGTCGTTGTTGACTTCTGGGCCCCGTGGTGCGGACCTTGTCGGGTCCTCGGCCCCGTGATCGAAGAGTTGGCGGATGACTTCAAGGATCAGGTCAAAGTCGGCAAGCTCAATGTCGATGATAGTCCTCGAACGGCCCAGCAGTTTGCCATTCGCTCGATCCCGACGGTGCTTTTCCTTAACGATGGTGAGGTTGTCGACAGTGTGGTTGGCGCGCTCCCGAAACCGGCGCTCGCCGAAAAGTTCACCGCGCTAGTACCTGCCGCGTAACCCGGTCTGAGTCCCGGGCTCGGAGTTTCACAAGAGCCTGCTGCTGTTTGGTCGAATGGATCTCGTCACCGCCATTGTCAGAATGTAGGGGCACGGCATGCCGTGCCAGCGGCTCTGCTAGTCCTCGAAAACACGACTCGCCGGGACGACTTCGATGCTACCCACATCCAGCGGGTAGCGCCCGATCACCTTATCCTCGTCGAGAATTTCCTTCGGCGGTGGTGATACATACTCAATCGTCGAAGCCTGCCCTGACCGGATCGCATCGCGCATCCCAGCGGCGTCCTTCGTGATGATAACGATATCCAGATCCGTCGCCCTTAAGTACTTGCGGATCACGGAGTTCACGTCGTCCACCGTCATACCTGTCCAAGCATCTTTCACGTAACCACGAAAGGGAGGAATTCCATAGAAACGGCTGTCGAGCGCATAACCCAGCTCCTCACTTTGCGTCTGGGTCAGCAGACTCACAAATTTCCCAAGAAACCGCCGTGTCGCTTCAAAGTCCTCTGCCGAGATCCCATCCTCAACAAGCTTGTTCAACTCATAGAGCGCGATCCGCAAAGCGAACATCCCGTTCCGCGGCTCCACCGGACGAATCCAGATATGGAAGATCTGCTGACTGCGTGCAAGGTTCGGATCAGGCTTGAACTGGTACATCCCACTTGGAAAGTACTCGATGTAGGCATAGTCGCCATAGTTCATCCCCCGAATCTCACGAAGCTTCTGAAACAGCAAGCTCTTGCTCGACCGATGCTGCCCAAAGTACGATTGCACCAGTTTCAGCGCCGGCCAGTCCCCGTTTGACCGGTTCACCGGGATCGGAAATCCGAGGGCAATATGGGTCCCTCGCGTATCCTTTTCGATGATCCGAATCCGCAGTTTCTTCGGCGAAACCGTCTGAGCCATGGGTTCTCTTCTCGTCGCCCCTTCCGGCAGCTTCGCGAAGTCAGTTTGGACCCGTTCCGCGAATCGCTCGGGATAGCAGCCCGCAAGGCCGATCACCAAATTGCCCTGCAAGTAGTTGTCCGCATAGAACGACTTCAAGTCGTCGAGTGAAAGCTTGTCGAGCGCAGCAATTGTGCCCATTGAATGATGGCCATAGTCGTGGCCCTCAAAAATCTGGAGAAACAAATATTCCTTGGCTAGCTCTTCCTCGTTGTTGCTCCGCAATTGAATGCGCAGGTAATTCTTTGCCTCGTCCTTCAGGCGGCGGAAGTCGTCCTCGCGCCAACCCGGTTCCAATAACATCGACCGCAACAGTTCGTAGTAGGCTTCCAGGTTCTCGACATGGGTTGTTCCCACGAACACCGTCATTTCCTTGTCGACCTGCGCGCTCACCGACGAAGCCATCGGGAATAAAGCCTCGACAATTTCGTCGTAGGTCTTTTCCTTCGTCCCTGCCATCGAAAGCATGGCGGCCGTGAGAGCCGCCACGCCTTCCTTACCCTCTGGGTCAGACGCGGCTCCGGTCCGAAGCAAAATGCGGAACGCAACCAGCGGCGATTCGCTGGGCAGCGTCAGCATCTCAGGCGGCGCCGCTAACGCGTTGGCAATCAGGATCAATCCCACCAACAGAAGGCGGCACATTATTCCGCACCTCCTTCCGGTGCATGTCGCAGAGTCGCGATGGTCCGTTCGCTTTCGACAAGCACCTGCTTCGCGACACGCTGCACGTCATCGGGCGTGACACTCTCGTACAGCGCATAGCGCTTGTTGATCGTCTCCGGACTGCCCCGCATATTGATGAAGTGCGCCAGCGTTCCCGCGATCGCCGGCGTGCTGTTCATCCCCACCGCAAAGCCATACCGCAGGTGAGACTTCACGTCCTCAAGTGGCTCGATCGGTACCAGCTCGTTCTGGAGTTGCTCGACCGTTGCCAGAATCTGATCCCGCACGTATTCGGAATCCTTCTGTTCCTTGACACGCGCAACGACGGAAAACAAATAAGGATCGCGGTGGTCATAGTAAGCCGGATACATGGCGTCCACCTTCTGCTCTTCCACCACAAGCTTCTTATAGAGGTCCGAGTTTTCCGAGAAAGCGTAGTAAGAGATCACATCCAGAACCGCCGAGTCGTTGGCCTCGTCGTCGTAGGCCGGTGCATGGTACGAAACCGACACGATCGGCAACGTCGGCGTATGGAAGCTCTCGTCGACGGTCTTTGCTTCCCCTTGCGGCGGCTCTACCGGGATCTCCGGCTGATAGCTCCCGCGCTCCCAGTCGCCCCAATATTTCTTGACCAATGCCAGCGCATCGTCCGGCACATCACCTACAATGCAAACCGTCGTGTACTCCGGGCGATAGTAGCGGTCGAAGAACTTCAGCCCGTAGTCATACATCTCGGGCATGTTTTCGACATCCTCCACGAAGCCCATCGTCGTGTGTCGATAGGTGTGCTCGGTAAATGCCGTCTTGCGCACGATCTCATCGAGCTTGCGCATCGGGTTGGCGAAGTTCTTGTTGTATTCACCGAGCACCGCGCGGGTCTCGGTGCGGAACACCTCTTCGGAATACTTGAGGTTCTGGAAACGGTCCGCCTCCAGCTCCAGAATCGCCTCCAGATCTTCTTTGGAGAACACCGCGTGGTACACCGTACGGTCGTCGCTCGTGTAGGCGTTCGTCTCGGCGCCGGCGTCCTGCATGATCGCTTCCCAGCGCTCCGGTGGAAACTTCTCGGTCCCGCGAAACATCATGTGCTCGAACAAGTGAGCAAACCCCGTACGCCCCGGTTCGACCTCGTTCCGCGAGCCGACATTGACCACGATGTGGAGTGCTACGACCTCCGGATAGGCGGTTTCCACCGTTACCACCCGCAGCCCGTTCTCGATGTCGGTCACCTCGTAGGGATAAGGAAAAATCTTTGTCTCCGGCTCCTCAGCACAGCCAGCCAGCAACATCAACAAGAGCACGCAACTCAATACGCGACGCATAAGTAAGTTCATCCTAGCCCAACCCGGCACGAGCGTCCACGCACACCCACCGCTCATTCCTGCCGGCCATCACGCCCGTTGGCAACGCCCGCAATAGTGCGTACTCCGGCTCGCCACGATAATCCGCCGGATCGCGCTCCCGCACTTTGGGCACTCCCCGCCCGTCTTCCCATAGACCGCCGTACTCAACTGGAAGTAGCCCTGAGCGCCCTCACTGTTGACGTAGTTGTTGATCGTCGACCCGCCTTGCGCAATCGCGTCGGTCAACACTTCCTGAATTGCCCGGTGCAGCCTCGCCGCCCTCCGCGGGCTGATCCGCGACACGATCGCCCGTGGGTGGATGCGCGCCCGGAACAACGACTCGTCGGCATAGATATTTCCCAGTCCCCGCAGAAACTCCTGATTCAGCAGTAACGCCTTTGCCATTGTTCGCCGGCCACGCAACTTCTCGATGAACTCGCTTTCACTGATCTCCAGCGGCTCCGGACCCAACTCGCTCAAGCGCGCCGGCAACTCGTCCGACAACTCCCACCGCCCGAACTTTCGAATGTCGCGGAACACCATCGCCGGGCCGCCTTCCAACTCGACAATCACCCGCGTATGCGGCCCCGGTTCGCCGTCCAATACAAAGTTCCCCGACATCCGCAGATGGACGACCAGGCAGCTCGACTTGCGCCCCTTCTCCAGTTCGAACACGATATATTTCCCGTGCCGCCGGATGCCTCGAATCATCTGACCGCGTAAGCGCCGCGCCGTCTTCGCAGCATCGCCCACCACCGTCCGTGGCTCCCGGATATCCACATCGAGGATGCGGTGATTCACCACCCGCTTCGCCAGCCCGCGGATAATCGTTTCCACCTCCGGTAGCTCAGGCATGCTTGTCGCTCCGGAAGCAGTCTTTCAGGGCCAACTCAGTCAAATGGCAGGTCATCAGGCGCAACATAGCAGATTCGAGAAGATCGCAAGGAGCCCGCGTAGCACCCGGCCGGGAACCGGGCAACCAACCGGCCAACTCACTTCCTCAAGTTTGGCCCTCCCACGCCGGTACGCACTCATAGGAACAGAGCTGCGAACAGTCTATGGATATCGCGACAATCATTGGCGTTGTACTTTCTACCGTGCTCGTCCTAGGAATCCTACTCCACACGGTAGGGTGGCAACGGCGGAGCCCCCCGCAGCACCTCTTCCTCCGAGGCAACCCACTTCTCACGCAGTTCCCTAAACCTCGCGGCTTCGGCCGCTGCCAGATCGTTCTGCTCGCCGGGATCTTGCGTCAGATCGAACAAGTGCTCGACACTGGCATTGTCGCTCAAATACTTCCAGCCGTTGTGAATCACCGCTTTCTGGAGCGGGCCTCGCGGTCGTTGATACCGGAAGTACAACGCCTCCCGGTCGATCCCGCCAGTTCTCTCCAAAACCGGCAGCAAGCTCACACCGTCCATCGGCCGGTTCTCAGCGGGCGTCACACCCGCCAGATCCAACGCCGTCGCGAACAAGTCCATGCCGATCGCCATTTCGTCAACTGTGCCGCCTTGCGGAAACACATCGCGCCAACGCGCAATCAACGGCGTTCGAATGCCCCTTCCCACAGGGTCGTTTTGTGCCCACGAAACGGCTCATTGCTCGCCACGACCGGCAAACTGCCGTTGTCGCTCATGAAGAATACAACTGTCTCGTTGCCGATCCCTGCCGCGTCGAGCTTCTCAAGAACTCGCCCAATATTGCTATCCCTCGACTCGACCATGCTGCGAAACACGGCGCGCGTACGGTTCACTTTGCGCGTTACTTGCTGATCGCCTGCCGTGGAGCGATGCTCTGGGCCCTGAAACGGATAGTGAGGCGCATTGAACGGCAGATACAGGAAGAACCGCTCCTCAGCGTGCCGGTCGATGAAATCAATCGCCTCGTCCGCGATCAGGTCGGTGAAGTAGCGCTCGTCGAAAAACTCCTCCTCACCACGCCAAATATCATGATTTTCCAACCGATTGGTATGCGATAAATAATCAATGTTGCCCACGACGAATCCGACGAACTCATCGAATCCGAAGCGCGTCGGAAAGTGCTCCCGCGGATAGCCCAGGTGCCACTTCCCGATGATCCCCGTCGCATAGCCCGCTTCTTTCAAGAACGACGGCAGAAGCCGGTTGTCGAGAGCCATCCCCCGGTCCCGCTCCGTCGCGTAAATCACACGATCGGCACCCGTTCTCTGCTGGTATTGCCAGCTTAGCAGAGCCGCCCGCGTCGGGCTGCAAACCGGGGCATTCGCGTAGGCGTGCGTGAACCGCACCCCTTCGGCCGCCAACCCGTCGATGTTGGGTGTGCGAATGTCCGGTGCTCCCGTCACCCCCAGGTCTCCGTGGCCCAGATCATCCGCCAGGATGATCACGATAGTCGCTCTCGATCAGCCAGCCCGCGAGGCCGGCTCGTCCCGAGGACCAGAGCACGCAGCCCCACCCACGACCAGCACGAGACACACGGTCCAACCCGGCCATCGGCGCAACGAGATCAGTCCAGTCAAGCTCACCTCCACAACGTTTGTCAGTAAACCGTCGGTTCTGAGCCACGGGGAAAGAATCGCGCCATGACGTGCCCCAGCCCTTCCCGCTGCTCTTCGAGTTCCCGCCGTTCTACACACTTCCAGAGTCTAGTTGAGCCATCCGGCTTCGATGACGATCGAGGCTGAAGCGACTCAACAATAACACGCAAGAGATGTAAAGGGCTGCGATCGCCAGAAAGATGCCGACGATGCTGACCAGGTCAGATAGAGCGGGATAGATCGCGGAACCGTCGGACATGCCGAGGTTTCCGAAAGCCATGAAGGAGGCGAAGTGTGTAGATGAGAGCTTCAAGCGAGACGATGACATCGCAATAGCGATGAACGCGATGTCAGCCACCGTGAAGATCGTTTCCAGGAGGAACAAGACTCCGATTGCGACCTTCGGACTCGAAAGAAACTCGGAGGTTAGGAAGAGCCCGCAATAGACGAATCCGGCGCCAAGTAGGCAGCGACTGTACACCTTCTGCACACCGATCTTGTCGATTAGCGGCCCCACGGCCAATCCACCAGCCACGCTCACTAGTAGACTGTCTCAAAGTAACCTTGCATATAGGGAAGACGTCTTCTCTATATGCCCTTTGAAGGCAGCCTCGTTCGATTGAACTCCCGGCAATGTTCCGAGCTCGAGGAGATCGCTCGCTCCCAATCGCTCCCCGCCGGCTTTGTGCTGCGCGCCAAGATTGTTCTGCTATTGGCCCCGGGGTTGTCCTATC
>Ga0315339_1000501_pt1 | contig 47843 bp, 42 predicted proteins | sample ASW17metaG_FD_204514 | JGI IMG/M metagenome (GOLD analysis project Ga0315339, IMG submission 204514) | Ammonia-oxidizing marine archaeal communities from Pacific Ocean, United States - ASW #17 | ecosystem: Environmental > Aquatic > Marine > Oceanic | place: USA: California | collected 2016-12-05 | reverse complement strand
GAGTTCCCGCTGGCCTACCACGAGATGTCATTCCTGCTGCCCCACATGATGGAGGAGGGTCGAGGTCGTATCGACACCTACTTCACTCGCGTCTACAACCCTGTCTGGACGAATCCTGATGGGCTCATGTGGGAGCAGTTGCTCAGGGATGAATCCCGCATCGGAGTCCACGCCGCCCTGACGCCGACTTGGAGCGAGACGGCCCAGTACGCCGACTACGTGCTCCCCATGGGTGTCGGCGCAGAACGGCATGACCTGCTCAGCCAGGAAACGCATGCAGCCAAGTGGATCAGCTTTCGCCAGCCGGTGCTTCGTGTTGCCAGGGAGCGGATGGGAGATCCCGTCGAGTTCACCTGGCAGGCCAATCCCGGCGAAGTGTGGGAGGAAGACGAGTTCTGGATCGAGTTGTCCTGGCGCATCGATCCAGACGGAACACTGGGCATTCGGAAGCACTACGAATCTCCCTACCGCCCCGGCCAGAAGATCACGATCGACGAGTACTACCAGTGGATCTTCGAGCATGCCGTTCCCGGGCTTCCCGAAGCCGCCGAGGCCGAGGGCCTCACGCCTCTTGCATACATGCGGCGGTACGGGGCATTCCTCGTTGAAGACGATGCCTACCGCAGCCACGAGGAAGACCTGTCAGAAACCGAAGGGACCACAGTGGACGCTGAAGGCACCGTGCTTCGAGAGGGAACTCCAGTTGGGCTTGAGGTTGACGGTCGTGCCGTGGTCGGGTTCCCGACTCCGAGTCGACGACTTGAACTGCACAGCCAGACCATGCATGACTGGAAATGGCCCGAGCAGACCATGCCTGGATATATCAAGAGCCATGTTCACGCTGACGCGATAGATGCCGACAAGGGACAGATGGTCCTCGTACCGACGTTCAGGTTGCCTACCCTCATACATACCCGGTCTGCCAATGCGAAGTGGCTCTATGAACTTTCCAATACGAACCCGGTCTGGATACACCCTTCAGATGCGCAGCGACTGGGTATTACACCCGACGCCCTTGTTCGTCTGGAGACGTCAATCGGTCATTTCGTCAACCGGGCCTGGATTACCGAGGCCATCCGGCCAGGTGTCGTGGCCTGTTCCCATCACCTCGGGCGATGGCGACTCTTCGACGATGTCGGGACGGATCGCTGGGCCAGTGCGCGGGTTGTTCGTGAAACGACACCGGGAGGGGCGGTACGGTTCAGGCGTGTAGAGAACATCAAGCCATTCGACAGCAAGGATCCAGACAGCCGTCGAGTCTGGTGGACCGATGGGGGAGTGCACCAGAACCTCATCTTCCCCGTACAACCCGACCCGGTTTCCGGCATGCACTGCTGGCACCAGATCGTCCGGGTCGGCCCTGCCTCCGCCGACGACGTGTACGGTGACGTCGTCGTGGACACGCGTCGCTCGATGGAGGTCTACAGGCAGTGGATGGAGCAGACGAGGCCGGCACCGGGCCCGGGTGGACTTCGCCGTCCACGATGGTTCGCCCGCGCAGTGAAGCCTGCACCGGAAACCTACATCATGGAGGAGACGGGTGATGGAGGGAGTTGAAGCGCTTGCAATCGCCATCGAGTCCACCGAGGGCTTGCTGCTCCGATTTCTCGAGGATGTCGAAGACGATGCAAGAACTGCACAGGTTGAAGGACTGCCGAATCACTTCATATGGACACTTGGTCACTGCGCCATGACCATGCACAAGCTTGCTTCGAAGATCGACGGCCAGTTGCCGCCGGACAGCGATTTCATCCAGGGTGCTGGAACCGGAGGGGAGACCGAGCAGTTCGATACGGAAACTGTCTGCAAGGGATCATCCCCGGCTCCGGAAGCCAGCCTGTATCCGGACATGGAGCGTGGGCGGGCCATCTATTCAAAGGCATGTCACAGGCTCGCTGGTGCAGTTCGAGGTCTTAATCCTGGTGAACTGAAGGCTACGCGTGAATGGAACGGCACGCAGATCCCCCTGCTGGACCTGGTCCTGCGAGTCAGCTTTCACAATGGTGTACACGCGGGGCAGGTTCTTGATCTCAGGCGTGCGCTCAACATGCACCGCATCATCGGCTAGGCGCGTCGACGATTCCATGGGCCCGTGATCGCCAGGGTGAGACCTGGATTCTGGATGTTGACGAAGAGTGTCGTTCCGTCCGGGGAGAACGTGGCACCAGCGAACTCGGATTGGTTCATCAGGTTCAGCCCGAACTTGTAGATGGCACCATCGGGAGTCACTCCAAGCAGGTACTGTTCCTCGAGTCCGTCCTCGCAGACGATGAGATCGCCCCAGGGTGCAATGGTCAGGTTGTCTGCATGCTCGATGATCGAGGCGTCGTTGGGTTCAATGAACAGGTGCAGTGTTCCTCCCCGCGACTGGTCCGCTCCCGTTCCATTCCCTTGCGAGTTGGGGATCATGTAGCGCCAGATCTGTCCACGGCGAGCGGTTCCACCGGTCGTACAGGCGAAATACACACTGCCTTCTCCAAACCACATGCCTTCTCCACGTGCAAAGCGTGCAGCTCCCTTGTCGAAGGCCTGGTATCTCAGCGAGTCATCAGGTGATTCGATGTCGTCCACATCGATCCAGGTTGTCTCGAAGGAGTCCCCCGGGCTGACAGTGGGGGCGTCATTCCAGTTTCGAAGATCCGCCTGAGGAGTGCCGGCAATGGCCAGCGCCTGCAAGGGACCTCCACTGTGCAGGTCGGCAGGATCTGAGGGCAGGTAGCGGAACAAGACACCGTCATTTCGATCTTCCGTCATGTACACGATGCCCGTGCCGGGATCGACTGCGACCGCTTCATGGTTGAATCGTCCCATCGGCTTGATCGGGCGCGGGTCGACCAGTTCCGGATGCACGGTCGCGGGTACTTCGAAACACCAGCCATGGAGTCGAGTTCGACCAAGTTCGTCCGCCGGTCCCGTAACGGATTCTTCGCAGGTGATCCACGTGTTCCGGGGCGTGATTCCTCCTGCACAGTTGTGTTCCGTACCCACGAGGCTCAGCGCGTGGGTCCTGAGTTCACCATCGCCGTCACCGGACTTCGTGTCATAGACAAGCGTGGTGCACCCCCCACGTGATGGACCAGCAAAGGGACCCTCCGTCGTACCTGGATCGAATATGCTGGCCTGTTCGATTCCATCTGGAATCCCGGTGTCCGTGGTCACTGCGTCAAAGGGGCCGACCGTTACATGCCCGGGAGAGATCTCGTGATTGCGAACGATGATGGTCAGTCCATCGGGACCGGGCATGGCTCCCATCCCGTCGTGCTTGCCGGGAACAAGCAACCCGTCGCTCATCGTTTCACCTGCACGCGAAATCACCTGCGATGTAAATCCATCGGGCAGGGCGATGAGTCCCAGGGGATCGGGTCGCAGTGGACCGTAGCCGCTGGTGGCACGTTGGAGCAGGGGAGGGCTTGATCGCTCTACCGCAAGTACGCTTTGCAGGCCGGCAAAGCCCGCCGAACAGGCGGCGGCTCTCTGGAGAAAATGGCGACGACTGGTCTGCATGGATTCCCTTGATGACTGCACTAGAGTGTGCAATCAACCATACGCTGGATCGGGCAGAAGGTGCCCCTCTGAACACGGTTTTCGTCGAGACATCCATGCCCAGGATTGCCCTTATTGCCAACCCGATCTCCGGTGCCGGGAAATCACGGAACCGGGCTGTTGTACTTCAGCAGGCACTGGAATCGGCAGGCCATGATGTCGTGGTGCATTGGACGCAGCTGGAGCCTGTGGAGGAGTGGTTGGACCCGGTTCTTGAAGAAGTTGATGTCGCTGTTATTGCTGGAGGCGATGGAACAGTACGCCTCGTCGCCGGGAGTTCCATTCGAACAAGGACTCCCATCTATCAGGTGCCCACGGGTACGGAGAATCTCTTCGCCCGGGCCATGGGCTTCTCCGGCGAAGCTGGGGATGTCATTGACGCGATAGAAGCACATGATGTGCGTGCACTCGACGTTGCAGATGCGAACGGTACGACAGGTATCCTGATGACCAGCTGTGGATTTGATGCTGCAGTTGTTCATGACCTTGCATCGCGTCGAACCGGACCCATTTCCCATTGGACCTACCTTCCGTGCATGCTTCGGCAGTTGTGGAGGTGGAAACCTGTACCGATCAGGATCATGGTGGATGGAGCGATCATCGTGAGTGAACAGCCGGGGCTGTGCTTCGTCTGCAACTGCCGAGAGTACGGTGGCCGATTCAACCCTGCACCTGAAGCGAGCATGGACGACGGTGTCCTTGACGTCGTCTTCCTTCCAACACGGAGTCGACTGGGCCTGTTGAGATGGATGTGGAGGGCCAGGCGGGGCACCCACCTGTCCAGGCAGGGCGCTGTTCACGCCCAGGGACGGGTCATTGTTCTTGAACCCTCTTCGCCGATCCCATGGCAGGTCGACGGAGACTGCCCGCCGGAAACGGCAACTCCTTTGACGCAGCGCGTCATGATCCAGGTCCAGCCGGGCGTCCTGCCGGTCCTGCGACCTGCTCGGGATCCATCCCCGGCCTAGTCCCCAAGTTCGTCCTTGGCATGATTCACATCGGCCAGCATCCGGTACTGCTGCGCTTCGACTGGTCGATCCCACGCTTCATACATGGAAGCCATCATGCCCGCACAGGAGATTGCCTGGGCCGAGGTTGCGCCTCGTGCCTTGCACAGGATCAGGTAGGCCTCCTTGAGAAGGACTTCACCTTCCTCGAATCGATCGAGAATGGAGAGAGCGTGGCCCTGGAGCGCCTTGTTCCATGCGATGGCCCATTCCTGCCCATGGTCGAGACGATCTACGTGGACTGCTCGGAGGTTGCCAAGTGCAACCTCGACATTCCCGGAGGCGATGTCCATTTGAGCCTGCAGTTCTTTGCTGTCTGCAAGAAGGGGGTGTCCGTCCTTGAGTACTTCCCTCCGCAGCGTCATCGCAGCCTTCGCTGCTTGTTGCGCACCATCCCCGTCCCCGAGGGCAAGGAGTGTTCTTGCAAGTGCATGTCGACTGGCCGCAAGTTGCAGTCGATTCACCGATGCCTCGTCTTCATGGACGAGTTGCTCGGCTTGAAGTCGACGCAGCCCGGCTTCCTTGGTTTCCAGTGACTCTTTGAACATGGTTCGAGCCTTCTCGAGATCTCCAAGCCTGAAATGGCACATGCCGATGTTGTGCTGGATCCTGCCACGCCGCCAATCGACATCATCGGGTGCCTGGGCTGCGAGCATGGCGTCGGCTTCCTCGTAGAAGTCGATGGCCTCGGCGGGGCGATCAGAGGCGAGAAGGATGCCGAGGCTGTTGATCACGCTGCTGAGTTCACCGGTGATGGCCTGTCGTCCCTGGTTGGTTGAGCTTGTTTCCATCTTCTCGAGCATCTCCATGGCCTGCCGCATCTTTCGCTCCGCCTCATTAGTGGATCGGGTTCGACGATAGGTCGACCCCAGGTAATGCAGGGACTGTGCCGTGTCGATGTGGGGCCCCACGTGCATGTCTTCCCGAATGGCCAGGGCCTGGCTGAAGTAGAGCTCCGCTTCGTCGTACTTCGCCCGCTTGTAGGCAAGGCGCCCCAACTGGTGCAGTGACCGAGCTGTTTCCAGGTCCGGCTCCGAATCGAAATCCATCAGGGTGTGCTGCGCTTCCTCCAGGTGGGTCTGTGCAAGTCCGTGTCGGTCGAACCCGATGAAGCTTTCGCCGAGATCATTGAGAATGCGAGCCCTGATCTCCGGTTCATCAGCCATTTCCTCGTGAACGACGTCCGACCATGCCTCGAGCATGTCAATGGCTGTTGCAGCGGTGAAGGGTCGATCGGTGTTTTCCGGATCGGCTGTGGCAATGACATCCGAGGCCATCCCCAGCATCCCGGCCAGCCGCTTGTTTGCGAGGGTCACGTTCGCGTACAGGACGGCCATTGTGATCGCGAATCCGATGATCAGCAGGACCACGCAGGCAGCCATGCCCACCGGAAGACGATGACGAAGCACGAACTTGCGAAGTACGTACCAGGCATCGTCGCGGCGAGCCATGATCGGTTCGCCTGAACACCAGCACCTGAGGTCGTCTGCAAGGTCCTGGACTGACTGGTATCGCCGTTCAACATCCTTGGCCAGGGAGGTGAGCAGAATCGTCTCCAGGTCCAGGTCGAACTCCGGGTTGAAGTCCCGTGGGGGGTGTGGCCGGGTTTCCATGATGCCCTTGATCATCTCGTGGACATTGCCACCCAGCTCGTATGGACGTCGGCTGAGCAGGAGGTCGTACAGGATCACGCCAAGGGCGTAGACATCCGTCCTCGTATCCACAAGATCCGGGTCACCACTGACCTGTTCCGGTGAAGCGTAGGCGAACGTACCCATGAACTCCCCGGCGGCGGTTGCATCCATGGCTGATTCTGTCATTGCATCAGGCCCGACGACCTTGGCGAGCCCGAAGTCCAGGACATGTGGTTCACCGTCGGCGTCGACGAGGATGTTGAGTGGTTTCAGATCCCTGTGGATGATTCCACGCCGATGAGCTGAGCCGACTGCATCACAGACCTTGAGGAACAGATCGACACGTTCCCGCGTCGTCATCTCCCGTGCTTCATCAGGTTCAACATGAACCCGATGAAGGTTGAGTGGAACCCCGTCGATGTACTCCATGGCGGTGAACATCCGGCCATCCGGGGTAACGCCGCTGTCGAATACGGTCACGATGTTCGGGTGCTTCATCGACGCGACGAGTTCGACCTCGCGTTCGAATCGCTGTTGCTGCCTCTGTGTGGAAAATGCCCCCTGGAGCATCACCTTCAGTGCGACACGGCGTTTCGTACTGACCTGGTGTGCCAGGTAGACAACACCCTGTGCGCCTCGATCAAGTTCGCGGAGTATCTCGTATCCCTCAGGAGCAGCCTGCATGGTCAGGGGGGTCGACGTGGAGAGTGTTTCTCGATTGGCGTCGAGGAACTCCTCGAGGAAACCATGTTCACTCTTGATCTTCTCCAGTTCCTCGTGGACCGAGCCATCGGAATCATGATCACGCAGGTACGAGAGAATCTCGGAGTCCATCGTCGCTCCTTCGATAATGGCCTCGAGTTGCTCGCGAGTTGGCCGCTTCGGTTGGTTGTCCGGCGTTTCCTTGGACATCATGAAGCATCCTCGTCATAGATCAGCTCAAAGCGATCGATGATGTCCTTGAGCCTTGCGGCCGTCCGGCTCTTGGCGAGGTAGACCTCCTGGCTGGACATCTCCAGATTCTCTGCAACAGTCGAGACGGGCATCTTGTTGAGAACCAGCATCTCGAAGGCCTGGATGGTCTTGTCCGAGGCCTTCGAATGGGTTCTCAGTTCCTGCAGTGCCTGCTGGAGAATGACCGTTCTTCGTTCAATGTTCCAGATCGACTCGCATTCAACCTCTTCGGTCGGAAGGGTGATCATGGCGGATTCACCTCGATACTCGCGCTTGTTGGATTTGGTTCGATACACCCCCGCGACGCGAAACCGGGCAATCCCGATGAGCCAGGAACGAAGCCGACCGCGTTCCCTGTCGTACTTGCCCTCCTTGTACTCCTTGAGGAACTGGACGATGGTCTCCTGCGCAACTTCCGAAGCATCAACTTCGTTCAAGCCCATCTTTCGAGCAAATCCAAGCACGATCGGGCGATAGCGAGCGTCGAAATGAGACCAGGCGATCTCATTGTCCGTGTCGAAGAGACCTTCAAGGAGGGACGTGGTTGTACGTTCGATATCCATGGATGCAGAAGGTCATGGTATCGAATCCAACTTGGCCACTCGATGCATTGGTTGAATCCCGGTTTCCGGCTCCAGGCAGGTGTACACCAGTTGCAGAGTAAATATCCTTGGAAATGCAGAAATCCCCTCTCACGATCGCAAAGAAAGCAATCTGGGTGGAATCAGGTTGACCCTGCTCCTATTAGAGGGTCGAATGAGGGTGCAGGGAAGGCAGGGGGTTGTGCCAGGCACGACCCATTCTGAGGAGATGTTCGTGGGCATCAACATGAGTAGAACGGCCATGGCTGTCGCCTTGTGCCTCGGGCTTGGTGGCATGGTCGTTGATCATGCCGCAACACAGCCAGAGGAACCCACCATCGTCGATGGGGAACTGCAGTTTCCAGAGGATGCCCGCATCCCACGATTCATGACGGACACCGAGCGTCGGTGGTTGGGAGACAGCCTGATCCTGCCTCCACGAGGAGAGACGCCGCCTCCATCAGGTCCAGTGCGTTGTGCCAGTGAATACGAGGCGATGGACGGAATCGTCCTTGCCTGGGAGGGTGGATCCTCATTCACCGGAATCGTTGCCCAGATGGCATCCTGGATAACGACCACCGGAAATGCCAACGTCTATGTTGCCTGTGATTCAAGCAGCGAGGCCAACTCCGCCAGGAACAGCATGGTTTCGCAGGGAGCGGATTCCTCGAGGATCTTCACGGTCGTGAGGTCCACCGACACGATCTGGATACGTGATTACGGCCCCCGGTACATCTACGAGGGAAACTGCCGGTCGGTTGTTGACCATACCTACAACCGACCGAGGCCCAATGACAACGCCTTCAACCAGTACTTCTCCGATTGGATCGGTCATGGCTACTACGAGCTGCCGCTGACACATGGGGGTGGAAACTACCACGTCAACAGCATTGCCAACTCTGCTGCAACGCGGTTGATCAACAACGAGAATCCCCAGTACACGGAAGGAGAGATCTGGCAGATCTGGAATGACTACCAGAACGTTGATACGGAATTCCATACTCCCTTCCCGACCTCGGTGGACTACACCCAGCACATTGACATGTGGATGGAGATCATCGGTGATGCAGAAATCATCATCTCCGATTGGCCGAGTCACTCCGGTTCGACGCAGGACTCCATATGTGATACTGCAGCAGCCTGGTACCAGGCCGAGGGCTGGACGGTTCATCGTACGCCTGCGTACACGGGTGGTGGGACACACTACACGTTCACGAACATGGTGCTATGCAACGACCTGGTACTGCTTCCCAAGTACAGCAGCATCCCGCTCTCCTGGAGCAATGATGCCCTTGCCGTCGTACAGGCCGCCATGCCGGATCGAACCGTGGTGCAGATCTACGGTGATACCCTTGCCTACTCGGCGGGCGTCTTCCACTGCATCTGCATGCATGTGCCTGCAAATGCAGGCGGAGCATCGCCCGTGACCTACCTGAGAACACCTCGCGGAGGTGAGACCTGGGATCCCGGAGACCAGGTCGTCATCCAGTGGCTCAGTGATGATGACGCGGAGGTGACCAGTGTCGACCTCCTTCTGTCCGTCAACGGGGGAGACAGCTACGACACGGTGATCGTGCTGGGAACAATCGATGATGGTACGCATGTCTGGTCTGTTCCGGACATCAATACCTCCCACGCGAGGATCAAGGTCGTCGTGCATGATGCGGATGGGAACAGTGGCAGTGACGAGGCCGATTCCGACAGCCAGATCATCGGCACGCAGGTGCCTGGTGATGTCAATGGTGATGGGGAGGTCAGTGTTGATGACCTGCTCGTGGTGATCGGTGACTGGGGCTGCAGCGGGTCGAGTTGCTCCGGTGATGCCAATGGCGATGGATACACGAATGTCGACGACCTGCTGCTCGTGATTGCCAACTGGGCACTCTGAGGAAGCAAGGAAGAGCAGGAGTAATGAGAACCTGGCGGGGAGAGATCGAGGAGATCATGATGAACATGAAAACTACCATCCTTCAGGGCTTCGCCCTTCTGTTTGTCTCTTCGATGGCCATGGGCTTTGGTCCTGCCTTCGAGGAAGATGACGACGCCGGCAACCTGCCGGGTGATTCGAAGAAGATCGAGGGCGAAGGTCCGATTCAATCCATCTCTGGCCAACTGACGGGCGCAGGTCTCGTCGCGAGCGACTTCCAGGACATGTATGCCTTCTACATCGCCAACCCGACCGAGTTCCGGGTCGATGTCGATCTTGGAACAGGTTTCAATACGCAGTTGTTCCTCTTTGGAATCAGCGAAAAGGGCCTGTTGGCCAACAACGACACTTACATCGAGGGGCAGGAACCCTCGCAGCTCTCGACGCTGCTTTCATATTCAACGGACGGCACGGGCGTACATCTCGAGCAGCCTGGGATCTACTACCTGGCCATCTCGGGGTTCTCGAGCCTTCCCAAGAGTGATGCTGGTCACATCTTCTTCTTCAATCCCGAGACCCCCTTCGAGAACTCTGGGCCTGATGGTCAGGGTGGTGGTAAACCGATCACCGGCTGGGGTGAGAATGGTGAGATAGGAACCTATACGCTCTGGCTGACGGGTGTCGAGCATATTCCTGCTGAACCCAGCCAGGGAGACGTGACTGGCGATGGCACGGTCGATGTCGAGGACCTGCTGCTTGTCATCTCGGACTGGAACTGCCAGGGGGATGACTGCCAGGGTGATGCCAACAACAGTGGCGCAACAGATATCCATGACCTGTTGATCGTCATCTCCGACTGGGACTGAGTATTCAGGATTCGCTTCGCCTGGCCTGGATGAACGAGTTCACGGCCAGGACAATGAACACCACGCACAGGATCGCCATGAGGCCCTGGTCGAGGAGTTTCTTCATGTCCCGTTCCTCGGCCCCGAGTCCCTTGAAGAACATCATGGCTCCTCCGACGACCCCAAGCAGGGCCAGCAGTACGGCAAGATGCATGATGTGCTTGCGGGCGTTGGGCATCGCCTTGGCCATGAGGCTGCAGACGATGAGCAGAATGCCGAAGGCACTCGGGATCGCCGCCGTGGCACGGGCGCCTTCGAATCCCGCCATTCCCCAGAACACGAGACCCTGGGCAAGGAGGAGAGTTCCGATGAGTAATCCGATGCATGACATGTTTTTCATGTCCAGATGATACTCATCGCTGCGTGATCACGTAGGCCAGGGCTTCGATGACCTGTTCAGGAGTAGAGGCTACAGCCAGGGCAGCTGCATCAACTTCCTTCAGGGCATGGCGATGTTCCTCTGGGTGCAGCACGATGATGGGAGTACCCAGTGCAGCGGCAAAACCAGCGTCAAAGGCGGCATTCCACTGCCGGTACTTCTCCCCGAATCGGACAACGACGATGTCAGCCTGTTTCAGGTGGGTCCGGGTACGGATGGCATTGAGCTTTGCTCCCTTGTGATCCGTCCAAAACGGCTCATCCTCGTCCCCGAGAATCCGGTCGCCGCAGGCATCACTTGCATCATGGTCTGTTACGGGTGAGGTGAACGTGATCGGCAGGCCGGCCTTGTGACAGCCTTGTTCGACCTGCTCACGCCAGTCGGAGTGGATCTCGCCCGCAAGGTATACGGTCCACTGGTGAGGTGGCCTTGTGCCGTCGCTCACAGGATCTCCACGATCTCATACGACTTCGTGCCTCGAGGTAGATCAACACTGAGTGTTTCACCGACCTTTGCCTTCATCAGTCCCATCCCCAGTGTGGAGTTCGGGGTGACCTCGATGACCTCCAAGTCGAAGGAACCGCTCATTTCACCAACAAGCTTGTAGATTTCCTCGCTGCCGGAGGAGAGGTCCTTCAACTTGACCGTTGTTCCGACAAAGACCATTCCGTCTGGAACGGCTTCCGTATCGGTTATGACCACATTCGACAGTTTTTCTTTAAGATCGTGGATTCGTGCCTCGTTGAGCCCCTGGTCCTCCCGGGCCGCGTGGTACTCGGCATTCTCCTTCAGATCACCCATCTCCCTCGCTCGACCGATTCGATCAGAGAGTTCCTTCCGCTTGCGAGTGCGATCCTTGAGCTCCTGCTCAAGCCGCTCCTTGTCGGATTGTGTCATGTAGTCCATGGTGGCCTCCCACTCCAGCCCAGTGAATCGGGCGAGCCCACCTGGCAGCAGGCGGGCTCGTTCGTGTTCCAGTGTAGCAACCTGCCCGATGGAAATGCCTGAAGGGTCTATCATGTCGGCCTTCATGGCCTCTGCAACCCCCATCCTGCTTTCCACATGGTCCTTTGGCCTCCGTGGCCATGCCGCTGCATGGCCGGTGCTGGAAGCTGGAGGACACGCGGTTGATGCAGTTGTTGATGCGTGTACGGCCATAGAGGCTGATCCAGAGGTTGATTCTGTCGGGTTTGGGGGCCTGCCTGATCGAGATGGCCATGTGACCCTCGATGCGTGCGTGATGAGATCACCGGCCTCCTGTGGGAGTGTCTGTTGCCTCAGGCAGCACCTCCATGCAGCGAGAATTGCAAGGGACATCATGGATTCGACTCCACATGTCATGCTGGTGGGTGAAGCTGCTGATGCCTATGCCGATGCAGTCGGGGAACCTCGAGAGGATCTCCTGTCCCCGGCAGCCGCCAAGGCCTGGGAATCCTGGAAGCGTGATGGAACCGATGTCGACCAGATCCGTGACGCGGGTCGTCCAGTCGACCGGGGTGGCGGCCAGCTCTTCGACGGTGAACGTCGCTGGGCGGGGCATGACACGATCGGCACGCTTGCCCTGGATGCCATGGGTGTTCTTGCAGGTGCATGTTCGACCAGTGGTTCGCCCTGGAAACTTCCCGGTCGTGTTGGTGATTCACCGATTGTCGGGCACGGCCTGTACGTCGATCCGGACATCGGTGCCGTGACTGCAACTGGGAGTGGGGAATTGGTCATGGGTGTGTGTGGCGCCATGCTTGGTGTCGAGGAGATGCGACGGGGTGCCGAACCAACGGAGGCGCTCCTTGCCGTCCTGGAACGGATCAAATCATCCTACGACCTGGAGGAGAAGCACCAGGTGGGATTGATCGCACTTCACCGTGATGGCCGGATTGGTTCGGCGGCACTGCGTGATGGTTTCAAGGTCGGTATCACGACCGTCGACGGTGATGAGATTCTTGATCCAGAACACGTACTCTTTCCGGGCGAAAGTGAATGACCCGGCTTGCAGCGATCGATGTGGGTACCAACTCCATCAAGATGACTGTTGCTGTCGTTGAGGACGAGGGGCGCATCGATATCATCACTCGACAGCGGTACGTGTCACAACTTGGGCGTGATCATGGTGAAGACGGGTCGCTGGACCAGGATGCGATGGAGCGCACCCTTGGCGATCTCATCAAGCTCGTCGACCAGTCAGCCTCGCTGGAAGTCGACCAGATCCGAGCCGTTGCGACACAAGTCGTTCGTGATGCACCTAACAGGGATGTCTTCATCGAACAGGTGCATGCCTGCACGGGATTGGAACTGGAGGTTCTCGAAGGTGAAGAGGAGGCTGGCCTGAGTTGGCTGGCGATCTGCCATGAACACGAGGTTGGAGAAGGGGCGTCTGTGCTCCTGGACGTCGGCGGAGGAAGCATGGAGTGCCTGCACGCTCAAGGCGAGCGGATCAAGCAGGTCGTTTCACTTCCCCTTGGGGCGCTTCGACTGACACAGGCATTCAAACTGGCCGACACGATCGATCCCGACCGCTGGCAATCCCTGGTTGTACACATCAAGTCTGAACTGAAGGCAGGACTTCCCAGTCCGACTGAACCTGTCTATGCATGGGGGGTGGGGGGAACACTGGAATCGCTCGTATCGCTTGATCGAATCGGCTTGGGTCTTGATCAGGAGGACGAACCGGTTGCTCCTGGTGAAGACTGGGCTTTCACGGGTCTGGCCCTCGACAGGATTGAAGTTGTCGTGGCCGAGTTGTGCTCGATGTCGCTGGCGGATCGGATCGAGGTGACCGGCCTCGAGTCTAGGCGAGCGGCAATCATTCCAGCTGGTGCGATCGTTGCACTTGAGACGCTCCGTTCCCTTGGAGTAGCACAGGGGTGCTGCATCACCAGGCAGTGCCTTCGAGACGGCCTGCTCCTGCGCATGGCCGGCCTGGGAGGCGACTCCTGATCAGAGGGCGGCAAAGGGCCGTTCCTCGAGTGGTCGATGGCGGACCGCATTGCGTGGAGCAGGGCAGACACTCAGGCATACTCCGCAGCCCGTACATGCACCAGGATCGATGATCGGCCCGGAGACTCCATCAACCTCGACCAGGTCGAGTGCACCGGGTACAGGGCAATGATCGAGGCAGAGCCGGCACTCCTGTCCATTCCATGGAAGGCAGGCTTCTCGATCGATCGAAGCTGTTGCCATGCGTACGGGCAGATCATGCTTAAGCACCCCTGGTTCACAGGCGTCGATGCATGGAAGATCGTCGCACATGACACAGGGCGATCGAAGTGCATCAATCATGGGTGTTCCTGCACGCGCTTCGCCTGCAGCCTCGGGTGCCGGGCGAATGGCTTGGGGCGGGCAGACCTCGATGCAGTCGCCGCAGCGTGTACAGGCGGAGAGAAACTGGCCCTCGGCAACGGCGCCAGGTGGTCGCTGCAGGAGCCGGAGTGAACTGGGTGCAGGACGTTCCGGTCCCTTGCCGAAGGGTCCGAGGGCCATGGCTCCCAGTTCCTGGACGAGGTTCTTCCGGATGCGGAAGAACTCCCGGCGAGATGGCTTCTGTTCTTCGCCCATGGGACTACTGTACCCATGAATGACTGCAACCAGCATGTGATCCGGGTAGATCATCCCGGATACACTCACCGGGTCCGACACATGGCCGACTCGAACAACATTGCCAACGACCTGGAGTACCAGTACCCGGAAGGTCCGGCTCGTGCCTGGCTGGCGTGGTTGATGCCTGCCATCTTCTTTCTCTACGAGTTCATGATCAGGGTGATCCCTGCTGTGCTTGAGAAGCCCCTGCAGCAGGAGTTCGAGGTCGACGCGTCGCAGATCGGCCTGAGCATGAGCTTCTACTACTACGCATACGGTCCGATGCAACTGGTCGTCGGTGTGCTCCTTGACAAGTACGGCGCAAGGAGACCGTTGTCGATTGCTGCGTTCATCTGCGCTCTCGGCGCAGTTTCGTTTGGTATATCGAGTTCAATCTCTGGGTTGGCGTTCGGACGTTTCCTCATGGGATTCGGTTCGGCCTTTGCGTATGTAGGGACGGTCTACATCGCGACGGTCTGGTTCCCGCGGCGGCGAATCGCCCTCATTTCAGGTATCACGATTTCACTTGGCATGCTTGGCGCAATCACGGCTGAGTCGACACTGCAATTCCTCATTGATTCAACTCGATGGCAGAACATGATGTTCGGATTCGCCGCTGCTGGTGTTCTCCTTGGCGTCCTTCTCTTCGTGTTCGTCCCAAGGCGTCCGTCCTGGTTTCACAAGGACATCCTTGCATCGCATGCCTCTCGCAGCCAGGAGCACCCCGGTGCCTTTGCCTGCATCAGGGAGGTCTTTACGAATCGGCAGACGTTGCTTCTGGGCTTGATCACCGGATTGATCTATCTTCCCCTGGGCACATTCGCGGCGCTCTGGGGATTCCGGTACCTCAATACCGTGATGCATATCAGCCAGGAGGCCAGCGGGGCCATGGTCTCGATGATCTTCGTCGGCCTGGCACTCGGCGGTCCGGCGGTCGGATGGCTTTCAGACTGGCTGGGTCGGCGCAAGCCGATCCTGGTAATTGGATCGCTGCTTGGCGTTGTTTCAACAAGCACGCTCCTGCTGCTTCAGCCGGGGCATCCTGGCGTCCTGATGGTCAACCTGTTTGTGATCGGCCTCGTCGTGGGAATCCTCGTCGTGGCCTTCCCCATGGCGATGGATCAGAATCCCTGCTTTGCCCGTGGAACGGCGTTGACCTTCGTCAACTTGACGCAGATGGTCTTTGCAGGGATCGGTCAGTGGGTCGTCGGGCTCCTGCTTGATCTTGGAGCGGGAAACGGGGCGACTGCCCACACCAAGGCCGCTGCGGACGAGGCATTCAACTCCGCTGATTTTCGATCGGCCTTCCTGCTGCTTCCCATAGCCATGTTCGTGGCGTTCCTGCTGTCCTTCCTGATCAGGGAAACGTCATCACCAGTTGATTCCTGTGCCTCCTGAAGCCACTGGAGGGGATCCAGGGGCATTTGATTCGCTCCTGGGGGATGATCGATCGTTGACATGGTCCCGATCTCCATCACAATGAAACCTACGATCATGGGCAGGAGTACATGATGTTCAGGTTTATTCTGGCTGCAAGCATTCTCGTTCTGTCGCTCCCTGCAGTTGCGCAGGAGAATCTTCGCGCGCCGGTCCAGGAGGAACTCGAATCGGTTCAAGTGAAGCAGATCACCATCCGGCCTTCGTTGCTGAGGGCGGGTCTTCCTGGAGCTGCATCGATCCGTGACGTCACCCGATCGCGTGGGGGATGTCCGCCTGTTGCGAGTACGCATACCGACTCGGACTGGGGACCCGGCGAGTACATCCTGCAGGCTGGTTTTGCCCAGGGGGAGTCAACTGCAGCGTCCTACCAGATGAATGCAGACCAGTTTCCGTTGAAACTGGACTCGGTCGAGATGATGTTCGCTACGAGCAATGCCCTCGTGCAGACGACGACGGAGTGGTCGGTTCTCATCTACTCGGGCACGCCTTCATCTGGAACACTTGTTGCCGAGTGGTCCTCCGATGACGTACTTCTGCCACACCTGGTCATGCCACCCGGCTCAACGGGCATGATCCTACTCTTCACGGTCGATCCCGACGATCCCGACCAGATCTACATCGATGACAACGGATCCCATGCCTACTCGGTCGGCTTCAGGGTCGACGCCCACAACCAGCCCGGGACTCCGTGCATCTCGGCACCGAATCCAAGCTACAACGCGTTTCCATGTACGGATGTCAGTGGACTTGATTCGCCATCGGGGAACTGGATCAACATGGTGACGGGCACATTCTGCGTCTGTGGAGAGGGATGGAGCACCTTCCAGTCACTTCCCTCGATCTGTCGACCCAGTGGAGACTGGGTCCTGCGTTCAACAGCGACGCCGCAGGATTGCGTGCCTGCGACGGGGGCCTGCTGTCGCAGTGGTGGAACCTGTACTGATGACATGACTGAGGAAGACTGCACGACGGTCGGAGGTGACTACCAGGGTGATGATACGACGTGCGACATGTCGTCCTGCCCGCAGCCTGTCGGGGCATGCTGCATCGAGGCAACTGGAGAATGCGTCGATCTCGAGCAGGACCTCTGTCTCATCGGTGGAGGAGTTCATCACGTCGACGAGTCATGTGATTCGTACATCTGTTTCCCGGAAGGGGCCTGTTGCCTCGCTGACGGGAACTGTGTCGATGGGGTTACGCCTGAAATATGCAGTGCAGGTGATGGGATTTTTCAGGGTGATGGAACAACCTGCGGCGGGACGGACTGTCCTCAGCCCATGGGGGCCTGTTGCCTCGATAATTCCAACTGCATCGATGTCGAGGAGTCGATCTGCCAGGCCTTCGCCGGGACATGGATGGGCCAGGGGACAAGTTGCGTCGATCCGGGCGCATGTGACGGGAACCCGTGCCCATCGGATGTAAACGACGATGGTACCGTCGATGTCAATGATCTCCTGTCGGTGATTGCCGGATGGGGAAGCAGTGGAAGTGATGGAGCGGACATCAACGAAGATGGCGTTGTCGATGTCAACGATCTACTTCTGATCATTTCCAGTTGGGGCGAATGTGCCTGAGGAGTTCAGCGCCGCCTGCGGCGGAACCCGAATCCTGCAACACCGAGCAGTGCAACAGCTCCAGGCGCTGGGATGACCTTGAATGCAAGTGCAAAGGTATCACTGTCATCTGTAAAATCCGCCCCGAGGGCGAGATCCCATTTCGTACCGTCCCATGTAAGGAACTGGAACATGGAGGAAGGCGCGAGCTGGTCAAGTCCCATGTTGACGTAGGTCGCAGTACCTGCCATGCCTTCCGAGAGATTTCCCCAGGCGAAGCCCTCGGAAGTCTCTCCAGATTCCCATTGGAATGTTCCGTCAACCAGTTGTGTCTGGTTTCCCAGGTCCCACCAGTCGACACTGCCTCCCTGGTCGGTATTCCAATGGCGATTTGCCTCGATGCCTGTTACCGAGTTGAACCCGAGAAGGGAGTCATTGCCACCCACGCACCCCCTGCCGGTGCCATCGAAGAGGCTGACGAACGACCATCCATCGGCAGTTTCAGCAAGGAACATCGTGATGTGCCCGGCTGTTTCGATGCCATCTGCAGCAAGTTCGTTCTGCATGAACTCGAGGTCATTCGCTGAGAAGATCTCGAGGCCGTTACCGAGGGTTCCTGGAGCCTGTCCACCCTGCAGTTCCAGGTAGATCGATGGCCCGGTGATGCGGATCCCGGATGCATGAGCCGGTCCTGCAAGTGACAGGAGGGCGAACAAGGCAAGTGCCAAGGGTGTTCGCAGTGCAGAGTTGGGGAAAGGGATGGATCGCATGTGGGCCTCTGATAGAGGTAGAAAAATCAACCTGGTATCCACACTGTACCCCCAAGATGTGCTGTTTCAACATGTTGCAAGACAGTAGGCCGATGAAAATAGGCCTCTCGCCATTCTAATTGCCCTTGAATCAGATCTACAAGAGGGGGCTCAGGAGCCCTGCAGCGTTGTTCAGGAGCCTCCGGGGGGCGGATTGTTTCATCCATGCTGCCGGATTGACCTCCGTTGACTGCTCAATGTATTCGACCTGTAGAAACCTGAGCCTGCTGGCGAACTCGCTGTCCCACCCGATCATGCTGACCTCGAAGTTGAGCTCGAGGCTTCTCCGATCGAGGTTCGCAGAGCCGACAAGGAAGAGCTCTCGATCCACCGTCATGGTCTTGGCATGAAGGAGCCCACCCGTGAACTCATGGATCTCAACCCCTGAGGAGAGCAGTCGCTCATATTGTCCCCTGCTGGCAAGTGAAACAAGGCGAGAATCATTGCGGGCGGGTACGACGATCTTCGTCCTGACTCCACGGAGTGCAGCTGCACGAATGGCTGCTGAAGTCGCGACATCTGGAACGAAATAGGGCGTTGTAATGATGAGTTCCTCAGTGGCAGCACCGATCGATGCCTGGAAGATCATCGGAAGAACCTCATTCCTGAAGTTCGGTCCGCTGCCGATGATCTGGATCGTTGCTCCGTCCGGAAGAACGGTGGGAGGGTGGTCGAGCAGCTTGGCAAGTTGTTCATCTGTACCGAGGCACCAGTCTTCGATAAACAACTCCTGGAGATCATGAACGGCCGGTCCGAGTATTCGCACCATGCAGTCGATCCACGGTGCAAAGCGTGGCTTGCGACAGAAGGATTTCGAGGCAATGTTCTGGCTGCCGATCCACCCGATCTGGTTGTCGATGACGACGATCTTCCTGTGATTTCGTACATCCATCCTCGACCACAAGGCCTTCCAGAGTCTTGTGGGAAGAGATTCGACCACTTGTACATTCGCTTGTACGAGTTCCGCATGGAGCTTCGAATGCAGGAACTCGCTCGATCCAAGTCCGTCAACCACAAGCCGACAGGCAACACCACGGCCGACGGCTTCGATCATGGCCGAGCCGACTCGTTGACCGCTCTCATCATCAAGATATATGTAGGTGAGCAGGTGGACCGTCGATGTTGCGGCGTGGATATCTTCTATGAGTTGATCAAAGAAGGCCTCTGTCGAACCGACCAGTTCCAGGCTGTGACCTGCCATCACGTCGGTATCCGAAATTGTTTCCGCCAGTGTAAAGACAGGCTGGAATTGCCTGGGAATATCCGGTTCCAGGTTCGGGAGGTCAATCGCCCTGGTGCGGAGGCAACCAGACATTGAACCTCGCAGGTTGCTGTGCCGCTTTGTATGCCTGTAGCTCCTTGGAGCACTCAGGAGCAGGTATGCAACGGCACCTGCATAGGGCAGAAGAAGTACCAGGAGGAGCCACGTCAAGCGAGCTTCGGTTGAACCGGTTTTCCTGAGGAGGATGTGAGTTACCAATCCGACCACGAGGCTGAGTTCGAGCAGGATGAGTCCAATTGTGATGAACACGGTCATGAGAGGACATCGTGACGATGTGCGGGATGAAAGGCAAGCATGTTGGCCGAGGGAGTACTCAGTTCTTCGTTACCATGCTTGAATCGGTGAAATCAATGGTTCCCCGATGGTGCTGGTCGATTCGTCCGACCTGCTCATGGAACCAATTCAGTCGTTCAATTTTCTGTGCGGCAAGACATTCAAGACCTGCTTCCTCGCCCGGTGGCGAACCCCAGATGATTCGTGCCTGTATGTCGGTAATGAGCACAAGGGATGTATCACGATCGAATCCCGAGAGATCGACTTCGATAATCTGGTCGTACCAGGGTTGCTGATCGATCAATGCAAGGAGAGATAGTGCTGCAGCAACATCGGTTCCACTCCATGGTTCATCAGGCGAAACTGGTCGATCATATGCGGGTGATCGAAGTGTGACGAGGTGGGTGTCCTTGTGGGCACGGTAGTCGGCCGGCAGTGGAAGTCCCTGGTGATCGATCAGCAAGGAGCCATAGCGGTCGATGATGCGTGCATCCGGTTCAAGAAAGATGGCGGTCACATCGATGATCGTCGTTTCGCTTCGCTGAACCTGGAGTACGTCACGAAAGCAGCCGGAAGCCAGGAGCGCCTCCCGGGCGTTGTTGAGATCTGCTCGTTGCAGGGAGGTCCCCAGCAGCCATGGGGCTGCCGTCGAACCCAGGTGATTCTTCAGCGACTCGCCAACCCAGTGCGGGGCCTCGATGAATCGAATCGTTACTTCTTCGACAGGTCGATGGACATGTATTCGAAGTTGCTCGACCGACCAGGAAAGGATGACCAGGGCTACGAGAATAAAGACCGCGGGCAGTGACCAGCGTGTGGCTGGCGGGCGGCATAGGGAGGCTCCGACCTCCCAAAGCCAGGCCAAGATGCCGCGTACCGAGTTGAATATGTATCGAATCATGGTTTGAATGCTCTCAGGCTCTCCTGAAATCGGCCGTAGGCCGCGCCACGTTTGAAAAAAGTGTCCTTTGCCGGGTTGCAGGCCGTTCCTGGAGGTTTCTGGAGTAGGGGACAGCTTCTTCAGCGGCCCAGTGCCTCCAGGACGAGCGTGCAGCAGAGTTCAGCCATGCTGCAGCCTCCGGCCTCTGCTGCCTTTGGCAGCAGTGAGTGCGAGGTGAATCCCGGCATCGTGTTCAATTCGAGGAACCATGGGCCACGGTCATCAAGGATGAAGTCGGCACGCCAGAGGTCGCGGCACCCAAGCGCAGTTCCGATGCGAATCGCATGCTCCTTGCATGCAGTTGCAATCGAGTCGGGGATGTCGGGGTTGAGTACATACCGTGTGTCATCACGGTTGTACTTTGCGTCATAGTCATAGAACTCGACAGCAGGGATGATCTCTATGATCGGCTGGCACGTGCCGGTCACGACCCCGACCGTCACCTCCCGACCATCGATGAACTGTTCGACCATGATCGTGGCATGCCTCTGGAGCAGTTCATGACACCGTGCTTGACATGCATCAAGGTTGTCACAGAGAAAGAGATCGATGCTTGAGCCTTCACGTGGAGGCTTGACCACGGTTCGTCCTTCGAAAGTCGGTTCATCGCCGGGGCGGAGAAGTTCCCAATGGGGTGTCGGTACGCCAAGTTGAACGGCCAACGCCTTGGTTGCATCCTTGTCGATGGCCGAGGCCGCAGCCGCAGTCGAGGACCCGACGTATCTTGCACCGGCTACATCAAGCTCCCGTTGCAATCCTCCTCCTTCGCCCCATGGTCCATGAAGGACGGGGAAGATGACATCAACTCCCAGCGATTTCAAATAGCGTGCTTCAACTCGCTCGATGACCTCCTCGACGACTTCGAATTTTCCAGACTCCCTGAGTGCCTCAGCGACGGCGGTTCCAGAGGCGATGCTGACCTCCCGCTCCTCGTCCGGCCCGCCCATGAGAACTGCAACACGAGGAATCATTGGATGCTCCGGTCATCCCTGGACCAGATGACGACTTCGGACTCGATATCGATCCCATGATGCTCCCGGACCCTGGATTGAACGGCTTCCATCAGTGCACGTACATGCGTGGCGGTGGCGTCCGTTCCGGTTGTAATGAAATTCGCATGTTGTCCGCTGACTTTGGCACCCCCGACCTGCATTCCCTTGCATCCTGCTTCATCAATCAATTGCCCCGCAGAAATCCTCTCACCACCGATTACGGGGTTTCGAAATGCACATCCAGCTGACTGATCCGAAAGTGGCTGCGTCGATTTCTTGTAGGCGAAGATCTCCTTGACCTTCTCTCTGAGTTTGACTGGATCTACGGGTTCAAGACGCAGGATGGCTGAAAGGATCAATCCTTCCGGAAGAGTGCTGCTCCTGTACTGGAAATCAAGTTGGCTTCCGTCATAGACAAGTCGCTGCCCAGTGCAATCGAGGCATGTAACCGACTCGATGCAATCCCCGATGGAACCGTACATCCCCCCGGCATTCATCCTGATTGCGCCACCAATGGTTCCCGGGATACCAGCCATCTGGGAGAAACCGTCTAGCCCCTGTCGAGCAAGTTCATTCACTGTCGAGAACAGGTCTGCGCCCGACATGGCCAGGACACGGTCGACTTCGCCCTCGGCATTGAATCGAAGGCGGGTAAACGACTCGTGGTCGAGTTTCAGGACGACGCCGTCAACGCCGGAATCATCGACGAGAAGGTTCGCCCCCTTGCCGAAGATTCTCAAGTGGGTATCAGACTGCGAGCATCGTTCCACGAGAGCTCCCAGCGCCTCCTCGGACCGTGGATGAACGAGCACGTCCGCCGTTCCGCCGATGCCGAACCAGGTCATCGCCCCGACATGGACATCGAACTGAACGTCTACGTCAAGGTCGCCAAAGAAGTGACCTCGCTTGCTCATGGAGTCGATCGATCGAGCAGGTCGCGTCCAATTGTCCAGACAGGGCCTGCACCCATGATTACCAGCAGGTCATCGTCCTGGAGGTTCACTTCCAGGTGTGAAACGATGTCTTCAAAGGCGTCGATATGCCTTGCGACTACACCGCGTTCCTGCAGGCGTTCAACAAGATCGACGGCACTGACCCGTTGTTTCTCCGATTGCGAATCCCGTACGAAGTAGATGTGAGGAATGATTACCTCGTCGGCACTGCTGAAACTCTCGGCAAAGGATTCCAGCATGAAGCGGGTTCGACTGTGCTGGTGCGGCTGGAAGACACAGATGAGTCTCCCCGGATCCTCCGAGGAACGCAGGGCATGAAGGGTATGCTCGATTTCAGTCGGGTGATGACCATAGTCGTCGTACAGTGTTGCCTGGCCGCCTCCAGGAAGGTCGATGTCGCCCAGTCGTTGCATGCGACGTTCAAGACCCTGAAAATCGTTCATGGCCTGGGCCGCATCCTCCCATTCGGCACCAAGTTGATGTGCAAGTATCACAGCGGCGGCGGCATTCAAGGCGTTGTGGGCCCCGGGCATCATGTTCGTCCATTGAACAACGCACAGTTCATCACGAAGGACATCGACACGCTGTACACCTGGATCCCAGACAACCTGGTAATCAGCCTCGGGGTGGTAGCCGAAGGTTGCAACGCGACAATGCAGTGGGGGGGTGATCTGGTGTCGATATGCGCCATCATGTGCAATCAGGAGGCTGCCTCCTTCCTCGGCCGGTGGGAGGAGCAGTGCAAACTCCCGGAATGCCTCGACGATGGCTTCGATGGACCCATAGATGTCAAGGTGATCTTCCTCGAGGTTGTTGATGAGTGCGATGATTGGCCTGTGATGATGAAAGGAACGATTGAACTCGCACGCTTCACAGACGACCAGCCCGGGTTCTCCTGCCAGTGGTCCTGAGCCGGGGATCAGGGCAGCACCGGGGCGACTTGGCCCGATCTGCCCACAGTTGGCGCCGATGATGAATCCAGGATCAAGGCCGCATTCCATCAGGACATGGCAGAGCATCGCGCCGGTCGTGCTCTTGCCATGCGTGCCGGCAATGCAGATAGACGTTCGATGGGCCTGGACCATGCCCAGGACTTCGGCGTAACTTCGCACTCTCAGGCCCCGTTCCTCGGCTGCCGCGATTTCCGGGTGATCGGGTGGAATGGCTGCAGATGCCACGACCAGGTCCACCTTTGGCGGAAGGCCACTCCCATCCTGCACGGTCCGGATGCTGAGACCTTCCTTGACCAGCGAGGAGGTCGTTGACGAAGGGTTGCTGTCGGATCCGGAACATGTAATGCCCATCGCATGGAGCATCCTGGCCAGTCCGGACATTCCACAGCCCCCGATACCGATGAAGTCGACCTGCTCGATGCCTGCAAGGTCCCCCGATGATGAGGGCGTTTCAGGTTCTGATTCAGTGGTGGCGGGATCGGCCATGAAATCATGTTATCGCCGCCTGCGCAGGCTCCCCTCGACATTTCGAGCAGGGAGGTGAGCGGGTACACTGCCCCCATGCCCGAGACTGATGGCGTACAACCGGAACTCCATGCCCAGATCCTGATCGTCGACGACGAGGTCGACCATGCCGAGGTGATGTCGGAGGCTCTTCGCAGACTGGGCCATGTCTGCACGATCGTAGATGGAGCCACGACCGCCGAGGAAGAGCTCAGATTCGGCGGATTCGATGTCATCGTGACCGACCTCTCGATGGAAGAGGAGGATTCAGGGATTCGTGTTCTTGAAATGGCACGAGAGCACCAGCCTGATGCAGAGACCATCATGGTGACAGCTCACGGAGATGTTCCAACGGCGAAAGCGGCCCTCAAGGGGGGAGCCTACGACTTCATCGAGAAGCCGCTGGACCTGGAGGTCTTCAGGAATCTGGTGAACAGGGCCTGTGAAACGGTCCGGCTTCGTCAACACAACATGCAACTCCAGGGCCAGGTGGATTCAGCCTTCGGCTTCGAAGGCATCATCGGTGACTCACCCGGCATCAGGAAGGTCATCCAGACGATTCGACAGGTGGGTCCAAGCAACATTCCCGTACTCATTACGGGAGAGTCGGGAACCGGGAAGGAACTCATTGCCAGGGCTGTACACAACCAGTCGAACCGATCCGCGAAAAGATACGTCACGTTCAACTGCGCCGGCCAGAGTGAGAACCTTCTTGAAGATCAGTTGTTCGGTCATGCCAAGGGTGCATTCACCGGGGCGGAAAAGGATCGGGAGGGAGTCTTCGAATATGCCAATGACGGCACGCTCTTCCTGGATGAAATTGGTGACATGCCTCTTATGATGCAGTCAAAACTGCTTCGGGTACTTGAAACCGGCGAGGTCATCCGGCTTGGCACGAATGATCCAAGAATCACCGATGTACGTTTTGTCAGCGCAACCAATCGCCAGCTCTCGAAGATGATCGAGGACGAGGGATTCCGTGAAGATCTCTACTTCCGGATCAATGGCGCGGAAATACACATACCACCACTGAGGGAACGGCGAGAGGACATCCCGATGCTGGTCAAACATGCAGCAGGCCGGTATGCAGCAGAACTCGAACGACCACTCCCGTCCCTCACCGAGGGGGCCATGTTGCGGCTTGTCGCGTACAACTGGCCTGGTAACGTCCGCCAGCTGTTCAATACCATTCAGAAGATGGTCGTAATGTCATCGGGTCCGACAATCGATGTGCAGGATGTTCCGGATGAAATCCGCATGTCCGATGATGATGAGCACCTGCATCTTGGTGCGCTTGCCGGCGTCGGCATCGGCCGGCTTGAGAAGGAAGCCATCCGCCAGACCCTGGCCATGACGGGGGGGAACCGTGAACAGGCGGCCGAACTCCTTGGCATGGGCGAACGCACGCTCTACCGGAAACTCAAGGAATATGGACTGAAGTAATTCCTTCAGGGGTCGGGTGAACCGGTGGGTTCTCGCATCTTCATCAACTCAATCATGCCTTCTCCAAAGGCATGACCCATGAGGAAGTAGATCTTTCCGCTGCCGAGGTAGTGGTACGGTCGATCCGAGGCGATCCTGTAGAAGCGTTCCTTTTCCTCTCCCTTCCAGACATCGTTCTCGAAGAGTTCATGGGCAACAGGGTCCCAGCACCTTGATGTTCCGACCAGTTTGACAGTTTCCTTGAACCCCGGGGTTTCCAGGACACGCGCCTGTGCATCACGGAATCTCTGGACATGGGGAGAAGGTGCATCACCGCCTACCCCGAGTTCGCCGATGACAACTGGAAGATCGGGGCTGTCGAACTCTTCACGAAAGTCCTGGATGAACTGGGAGAAGTTCTCCGCGTAGGCTGCGGTCTTCTCTTCGTCGACCATGTCATTCCATCCCTGGAACCAGACGAGTCCCGAGAGTTCAACCGGGCGACCAGCAAGTTCAGGGAAGAGGGTTTCCCGTTGGGCAAGCACGGTCTTGACATGATTGATCATCTTCGTCCAGAACGGTCCAGGTCCCCCTTGTCCCGGTGGCAGGAAATCGATGGCGACGTCCTTCCCACCCCACGCTGTCTTGATCAGGAGGACGGGTTCCTCGAAATACTCTCCCATCACCATGCCGAAGCCCAGTTCCGGTCCGATCAAGGGCCCGTGCGAACTGCCCTCCGAGCCATAGCCCACTCCCAGTTGTCCATGCCGACCGAGGTACCAGATCGAGACATCATCACGCTCGATCCAGTTGCCATCACCCCCCTGGATGGTTGCAAGCAGATGCCCGTGTTCAGGATCCTCGCCCAGCCATGGGAGGGTGCTGACGGCACCCTTTCCTTCCATGTTCGACTGGCCTGCCAGGACAAATACCCGGATGGGTGAGAACGAAATCGGTTGCTTTGACGCGGGTACGTCCTCTCCGGGGGGGGAGAAGCCGAGTACCAGGATGAGTACGATCCAGGAAGGAATTGACATGTGGACTCCTCGTACGGGCCATGTTGGGGAAATCGTACTGGCCAATTGCCTTCCCGGGTCGATAGAATCCAGTCATCCAGTTCCGTTTAGATTCCATGGTTCACATGTCAATCCAGTGGATAGAATGACCCCTTGAGCCCGATTGGAGCATGATGGCAACTCCTCCAGCAGTCCAGACACTGCCAACAGACCAGGCAAACGAGGCAGGCAAGCCTGTTTCTGAGGCTGTGCCGATTCCCGTGCCAGTCGAGGAGCCCGGGGCACACCCTGCCCTTCCACTGCCTGACACGGTGATCAAGGGTTCCATAAACTGGCCGTACGCTATCGCACTTACGAGTATCCACCTGGCTGCCCTGGCGGTCATCTGGCCCTGGACCTTCAGTTGGACGGGTCTCGTGGTCATGGTCATTGGGGTCCATGTGTTCGGGCAGGCCATCAACCTGCTCTACCACCGAGTCCTGACTCACCACAGTTGCGTGCTGCCGAAGTGGCTGGAACATGTGTTTACGATCATTGCATTGTGCTGCATGGAAGATACGCCGGCGAAGTGGGTTGCAACGCATCGGTATCACCACCTGCATTCGGATGAGCAGGAGGATCCACACAGCCCCCTTGTTGCATTCTTCTGGGGACATGTGGGTTGGCTGCTCGTCGTCAACAAGAACACGCACAACATCCATACCTACCAGAAGTATGCCAGTGATATTCTCAAGGATCCCTTCTACATGAAGCTTGAGAAGTCCTACGTGTGGGTCTGGATCTACCTGGCGCATGCCCTGGCATTCTTTGCCGTCGGCTACGGTCTTGGTTGGGCACTCGATGGCACGGCCATGGGGGCGCTCCAGTTTGGAACGAGCCTGCTCCTCTGGGGCGCATTCGTGCGAACCGTCGTCGTATGGCACATCACCTGGTCCGTGAACTCCCTGTCACATCTGTTCGGGTATCAGAACCACAATACGGATGATCACAGTACGAACAACTGGCTCGTGGCACTGCTGACCGTTGGAGAAGGATGGCACAACAACCACCATCATGATCCTGCCAGTGCTTCAAACCAGCATCGGTGGTGGGAGTTGGATGTGACCTACTACGAGATCAAGCTGCTTGAGAAACTCGGCCTGGCAACCAAGGTCACTCCACCTCGCCACGTACGCAGGGAACGTTCTGATGCCAGGAGATCAGAAAAGTCATATTGATTCTTGACAGACTTCCTTGAAGGTGGACTGGATTCTTGTATTCTCAATAGCGTTCTTGTTTGCAGGGTTCCACCCATGACCAGGTCCATAGCGACCATCCTTGCCGTCTTCGTGACATCAGTTGCACTTGCGTCCGGTTCCGACGGCGCCTCCTGGTGGATCGATGTCAGTACGAGCGGAGAGGACATCTACTGGCAGAGCCCCGGCAGTGTTCGAGTCGATGGGGAGACCTATGTCTCCACGTTCACAATCCAGTCGGTCAGTGTCAATGTGTCCTATCTTGGAATCGAATTCGGGCCATTTGATGTCACGGGAGAGATTGATTCGGCAGATCTTGTGCAGTCGGGGGAGGGGGAGGGTCCTTGCCCGGTGAATTTCGGAACGGCTTCGATCATCGAGCCACCTCCGCCTGATCCAGTCACCTTTGCCTTTGACATCACCATGGAACTGAATGCCGATGGCAACGCCATCTGCAGGGTTGAGAACATCGTGCTGGGTACTGCGACCTACGATCTGGGCTGGCCATTTGGCGAAGTCACCGTGCAACTCGAGGAGGTCTTTTTTTCAGGAGACCTGGAGGTCGAGGTATTCGGTTCGTACTGCGCAGCCGATCTGGACGGCAATGGCAGCGTCGGCGTCGATGACCTCCTTGCCGTCATTGCCGACTGGGGTTGCAGTGACTGCAGCGCGGATATCGACGGCGATGGCAGTGTTGGAGTCAATGATCTTCTGGCCATCATCAGTGGATGGGGCATCTGCCCCTGAGGCTGCCAACCAGGATTCCATTGACACGCTGACTCAGTCCTGAATCTGGATAAATCCGGTGCTGGCATGCACGGTGAGTTGTACTTCACTCGTGTCACATCGAAGTAAGAAGACGGGGTCGGCAAAATGGCCGTTCAAGCCCCCGAGGCTGTCGAACTGGAGGATCCGCCCGTGAAGGCCCTTGGAGGTCACACCGACGCTGGTTGTCATTGATGCCCGTCCCTGGCCGAGAATGACCTCGTAGGGCTCGCCAGTTCTTTCGTGTGGCATGGGCACATCCGGGTCGCTCGATCTTGCCACCCACCATCCACTTCCATCCTCGGCGAGGACGAGTGACACCGGATCACCCGGGTGTGCAATGGTGCGAACCTGGGCATACTCGATATCCGCCCTGAGAATGCGAGCAGCGGCATCAGCCCGTGCTAGCGTGGTTGAACCACTCAAGGGAATGATCATCGCACATGCAATCGCCAGGACTGAAAGCGAGATCATCAGTTCGATCATCGTGAACGCGCGATGCTTCATGGTCCCGACTCCTTGAGGGCCAATGCTGCCAGTTCGAAGTCGCCCGGGGCCGTTCCATGTGCCAGGAGCTGGAACTCGATCGCAACTGGACGGGACGTGGGGGAGCTTTGCCAAGACTTGGAGTTCAAAGGTGTTGGACGATTATTTCGAGCACGAACTTTCCCGCCTCGGCAGACCGACTGGAGTTCATCCATGAACTGCATCGGGAGTTCAGTCATGCGACGCGAACGGCGACGCCCCATCTTCTGGAAATCAGCCATGAGGTCAGCTGCACGTGTCGAACCAAGACCGCTGCCGAGTCCATGATCATAGAAGAGGCAGCTCTCATCCTGCATCCGGATGCTGTTGGCGGCAAGCCGTCCCCGTACGGTCGATTGATCTTCCAGGAGGATATCGATGCCTTCACCCTCGATGATCCCGGTGATGACTGACCGACCGGACATGTGCCATGCATCGGCACTGGCAGCCCCTGGTGTGCAGGCAAGCCGAACTCGCTCGGGATCCGACCATTCGGAATCGGTACAACCGATTGTTGCATCGACGAGTTCGACACTGCCACCGATCACGGCATCAAGTGCCGCTCCCGGAGCCAACGTGATCCGGCTCCTGTTCATAAAGAGGTCCCCGGCCACCTGAAGAGGAGCCGACCCATGAACAACAAGACATGCGCCTTGTTCCAGGATGAGGTTGCCGGCGACGACGAAGGCTTCCTCGCCCGGAAGGTGCAGTGTCCTGTTCTGTCGGACGACAATATCGTCAGGGTCGTACTTCCGGTGTTGACGAGATCGACGGCTGGCACGGTCATGCCTGGGTGGAAGGGGAGTGTCACTGCCGGCCAATGTCGGTGTCCAGTCAAGTGGTACGCTCCGGATATCGTGCCGGGATGCGTTGATCATGTATGCAGGTGAAGAATTCCTGGCATGGTAGGCCGTTCCATCAATGACAGCAGCATCACCGCGAATCCTTATTGCATGAGCGGAACGATTCGAAGTTCCAACAGCAATTCGGCGCCCGAGTTCGCTTGCAGGAGCATCGAGCCAGCGTTGGACCAGTGCACGATCGGAAAGTTCGATTGAAGCAAGTGCGAACAGTGCAAAGTCATCGACCTGCCCCTGGATTGTTCCATCGTCATCCTCCAGTAGGCTGATGGATGCAGTCACGACCTGGGACAGGTCGCCGATCCGCCCATTGGCGGTTACGAGCAACTCCGTTGAATCAGCTGTTGGTGGTGCATTGGTAGCCCTGTCCAGTACGGACAAGTCGATTGTTCCACTTCCAATCGGGTAGTTGGAAAGAAGGATCCCGTCCCCCCCGATCGTCCGCCAATCGGTTTCGGTCTGGGCAATGGCCGCTGCAAGCTCAACACCGCTGGAGGCGATGGCACGTGCTTCAGCTGCTCGAGCAATGTTCGAGCCGACAATCGAGGCATTGTCCTGACTGGCCAGCCAGCCAAGGGTCAACGTGGTTGCAGTCGCCATGGCTATGAGTACCAGGAGCAGTGCCAGGCCTCGGCGTTGTCGCATTGGTCGGTGTCGTCGATTCATGGTCAGTTCACCGGGAGCCGAAGTACACGAATGGAATCACATACCTGTGCCGCTACGTCTCCATCTCTTGTGACGAGTTGAAGATCTGCCTGTACCAGCCGTGGATCAGTTCCGACCGCATCAGGTGTACTGAACTTCAGTGCGGCAACTTCATCCATCAGCGGTGCGGTTGCAAGCAGGCCGAGGTTCGCGAATGTCGATCGGACGTCTTCCCATGAAGCAGTCGACCTGTACTCCGTGTCCGCCAGCGACTTTGCTGCTTCGGACCAGGTATCGGGAAAGGCGACGAAATCAACGAGCACTTGATCCGTTTCCGGATCATGGTGGATCCAGCGTATTTCACTGGCATGTACGGTATTACTCTCCCTTGAATCCTTCAACCAGAGAACGAGTCGTTCCTGGTTGGCATCGAGAATGCAGCGAGCAGGGGCAACATACGCCGAGAACCTGGCCTGGGCCGAGTTGGTTCGAACGAGTACGGCACGGGCTTCGTATTGAAGGCCGACGTCCCGACCAAGTACGTTCATCATCGTTGCAATTCCGGCTCCGACCATGGCTGTGATCGACATGGCCAGCAGCATCTCAACGAGGGTGAGACCATTTCTCCTGCGCCGACTTGGATGGACGGAAGACATCATGCCTGGGGCTCCGGAATGAACCGGATCAACCGGGTGAGTACTCGTCCTGATGCGTCATAGCTTTCAATCGTGACCGTGACTCCCTGTACTACGACATGGAGCTGTTCAATGGAGTGCTTGGAATTGGCAATGAACACTCGACGCCCGATCAGGTCGAAGATGGATGGCATTGGTTCGGCATCGGCGCCGTGTGCGTCCCCGGGGTCCTCGGACCAGCCATCCCATCCACCTATCGATTGATACGGGGATGATGCAATGCGGGCCATCAACTGCTCGGCGGCGAGACTTGCTGTTACCAGCCGCTTCGCCTCGATCGCATGCTGATGCCCGGCAGACAATGCCCCGAGAACCGCTGTCACAACGGTCACGAGAAGAACCGCTGCCATGAGAGATTCAATGAGGGTCAGGCCTCGGCGAACCCGTGGACGGACCCTGCTGGGTGCTTTGGGTTGGGTGATATCTCTACCCATGTACGACTCTGCTCCTTTTACCTGTCAATGCAGATCTGGACTATGAATACCGTCGTATTGATGCCTGCCTGCCATGACACGCTATGGGGGGATTTTGCCCAGTCTTTCCTCAGAACTGTTCCAGATGGAACAAACGGTCCTGAAACAGCCCTTGGGGGTCCGATACGAACCGAAGTCGGTTGATGAGTCCATCCAGGTATCTGTCCCCAGATGCCTGCCAGGATTCGCTCAACAGGGGATAATGAGCACATGCCTTTGCGGCTCTACCGCTACATGTTGTTGGAGATGCTCCGCGTGATCTTGATCACGACACTCGTCCTTGTGACGGTGATCGCCTTCGGAGCCGTCATAAAACCACTTGCCAATGAATCGCTTCTGACCGCATCCCAGGCCGTCAAGTATGTCTTCCTGGCCATGGTTCCGATGCTGCAGTATTCGATCCCGTTCGCGGCTGGCTTTGGAAGCACCCTGGCAATGCACCGGATCGCAAACGACAACGAGATCATGGCAATGGCGGTATCTGGGATTTCGTACAGGGTCATCCTTGGACCGATACTCGCCCTTGGAGTTGTTCTGACGCTTGTCATGATTCTTCTCACGCAATCGGTCATACCCAAGTTCTATGGATTGATGGGAAAGACCCTTGCAGGGGACGTGACGCAGATGATTGCCCATTCCGTCGAGCAGGGGGTTCCTTTCAAGTTTAAGAACATGCAGATCTTTGCCGAGCAGGTGAAGATTGACGATTCAACATCCATTGAGACGGGTGCAGATGAACGCATCGTGCTCAGGAAGATGGTTGCTGCAGAGCTTGATCCAAGAGGCAGGGTCGTAACGGATGTTACTGCAGCTGTAGCAATCATCGACATCTACCGGATTGAAGAGGACATCCAGTTGAAGATCGTCATGAATGACGCCGTTTCCTGGGATGAGAAGTCAAAGGAGCTTCGGGGTTTTCCCAGATTGGAACCGACACGTGCCCTGACGATCAGTAATCCAAACCAGGGTGAAACGGGGTCGATGACGTTCAGCAAATTGCTTGAGGTCAGAGACAAACCAAAGGAAAATTATCCGCAACTCAAAATCATACATGACAGAATTATCAACATGTATGGCGAACAGTTGATGTCGCAGGAACTCAGTCGCTTAATCGATGAAGGTGATGTGGTCATATTCAAGCAAATTCCTCCCGAAGTTAAACGTTTCTACATGATCAAAGCTGACCGAGTTGAAAATGGTGTTTTTACTGCAGATGAGGGAAGAAAAGTCGAAATCACAGAGGTAACAGATGGAAAGCCATCTCGAAGATACGAGTCAGCATGGGCACGTCTTGTTGCATATTCGATGGGGGCAATGTCACAAACAATCGACGACAAACATTTCAATCTGGAGATGTATGATCTCAAGGTTGAGAACCTTTACCCGGGAAGGGCAGATGACGTTCCAGAGGGAGTACATACAAACCAGAGAGAAAGCATTGTCTTGAATGCAGTTACAGTTCCTCCTGATGCCATTCCAGAAACCGGTCATCTCAGTTCCTTGTCGATCGATGAACTCGCAGTCGAGATCTCGTCTGATGAGACTATTTCGAGCGAGTTGAAGGCTCAGGTGGCTTTGATGCTTAGAAAACGGGGAGGGCTCGAGAACCAAGTCACGAGCCGGATCAACAGCCGCTTTGCGCTTTCCCTGACAACACTGCTTCTGCTTCTCCTCGGATCGATTCTTGCAGTGCTGCTGAAGCGGAGCATGCCCTTGACGGTCTACATGTGGGCATTTCTTCCCGCGTTGCTCGACCTGGTCCTGATTTCAAGTGGGAGCAGCATGATTCGATCTGGCACGACCTGGATGGGGTTGTTGATCCTGTGGTCCGGCAACCTGCTTCTTCTTCTGTTGATCGCCCTGGCATACAGAAGACTCAAAAGACACTGATGGAGCATTGACAGAACGTGCGTATCCTGAACCGCCACATAATGATCCGAATGTTGACGAACTTCGTCCTCCTGTTCATGTTCCTCTATCTTTTTGCAGCAACGATCGACATCATCCTGAATCTTGATCGATTCGATGAAATAGCTCGAAGCCGCCTTGGTGATGACGCCGGCATATTTCGACGTATTGTCGCTTCGCTTGGCCTGGCCTTCAATTTTCATGGCCCCCAGATCTTCCAGTTCTATGCGTACCTTCACGGATTGATCGCGATAGGTGCCCTGGGATTCACGGTTTCGCAGATGAGTCGAAATCGTGAACTTGTTGCAATGCTCGCCAGCGGCATCAGCTTGCACCGTGCCTCGCTTCCCATACTTTGGGTCGTTTGCGGACTTGGCATTGTTCAACTGGTGAACCAGGAGTTCATCCTGCCTCGCATGGCACCGCTCCTTCTGCGTGGGCATGAGCAGATCGGCGAGGGGGGCACTGTTTCGTTTCCTGTGGCGTTCACCCTGGATTCCAATGGGGCGCTCCTCCAATCGCCATTATTCATTCCTGCGACCGAGAAGAAGAAAGCCCGACTTGATCGCCCCTCGATCATCATCAGGGACGATTTTGGTCGTACGGTCCAACGCATCCAGGCACAGAGTGCATCCTGGGATGAGACAATGAAATCATGGGTGTTCACCGAGGGCCAGGTCGTGCATATCCAGCATGATGAGACGTCACAGTCTGCGGCTTCAAGACCGACCAAGGTCTCTTCATTTGCCACGGACCTGAGTCCCGATCTCCTGACGGTGAGGAGATTCAGCCAGTACACGTCGATGCTCAGTTCAGCCCAGATCAATGCAATCCTGGAGTCGACAAGCGTTCAAGAAGCGGGAGTATTGATACGGAGCAGCTATTCTCGATGGTCGGTCTTCTTCGTCAACATCCTGATCGTGCTGATCGCCATCCCGTTCTTCATGCAGAGGGAACCGTCTCGGCTCCTGTCGCGCACGATCATGTGTACGGCGTTGATCGTGCCTCTGTACCTGCTGGTGGCGATGTTCATGCTCGTGCCACTTCCCGGTATTTCACCGATACTTGGAGCATTCCTGCCGGTCATCGTTCTTCTGCCCGTTGCCATGGCACGATTCGGTTGGATCAGGACCTGATCCAGTCATTCACTCAGCGAGCCGATTCATCGATCTCCCAGGCATTTCGCAGTGTTGGGTCGAGAACTCGAAGTTTCGGACGAGGCCCTAGTTTTCCAGCCAGTTCAGCCATCTTCATTCGTTCCTGTGCAAGACGGGCAATCCGAACAAGTTCGAACCTGTTCGATTCGAATGAAATACCGTCTTCCGGGATGATTTCCTCGACCCGTGCGATGGCGAAACGATCATCCATGAAGATGACAGGGGAAATGTCACCTGGCTGAAGTTCTGCAAGCGCTGTCCTGATGCTCTGGGGCCATGCCGGATCCTCGAGGCTGATCGGTTCGAGCAGGCCACCTCGATCTCGACTTGCATCGATTGATCTCCTTGCAGCCATCGTGGAGAAGTCGACACCGTCGTTGAGATCCAGTCGTACTTCCTCCGACTCCTGGAGGGTGGACAGGATGATCAGTCGGATGATGAACCGTTGACCGTGTTCAAGCCGGTGCATTCTTCTCAGGAGTGGTTCGCTGAGTTCAATATCATCCTGGACGAGCGCGCGAAGTGCTGCATTCCTCCACAGGAGAGCCTTGAACCTCCTCGGTCCAAGCCCCTCGTTGTTCCGAACTTCACCAAGCAGTCTTCGAGCTGTATTCTCGTCGTCTGACAGGCGTTCGAGAAGCAGGTTCTCTTCGTTCCTCGTCGCCATGTCATCAATTTCGATCGAAGCATCTTCAAGTGCACTGCGAAGCGATGATTCCAATCGAAGCTCACGCAGGATCTCGGCCCCGGCTCGCTCGATCAGGCGATCCTGCAGTGTTTCGATTGTGATCGACTCCTGCTCGATCAGGGCAAATGGTTTGCTGTTGCTTCGAGCGTGGCGTGCCTGCCTTGCATTCGCCGGCCAAGAACCTTCCTGGTCTTGAATGCTGCTGGTCGTGGGTACCCGGGTTGAGTTACTCGATGTACAGCCCGTATTCAGACCGGGGGCAGCAAGCAGGAGGGGGGTACAGATGACGAACTGGAATAGGTGAACAGGGCTTGGCATGACACGACAGGGGACCGCGCCAATCGGTTCCTGTCAAGATCCATCAGATTTCGGCATGGGATGTGCACCTGTTCAGGCTCAGAGCAGCCATGGACAGGAGGTCCTCAGTGCAGCAGCAGTTTCAAGGGTTCGTGGGAGTACCCGGCGGAGTCATTCTTGCGCCTGGCGCAAGAATCACCACGGCAATTGATGCTGATGAGGCAGGACTGCATCCAGGAGCTGCATCAATCAACAACGACGCATCGAGGTGCTCGGCCCATCTCGATGACCTGGACAGGAGGTCCACCCTGTTACGCAATGGGCGTACGGGTCATCCCCCAGGATGTGGGAGGCCGATTTTCAATGGAGCGTTCGAATGAACGTACAAACAACTCGCTTTGGTATCGTCGAGGTCAATGATGACCGAGTGCTCAACTTCGATTCCGGCATGCTCGGTTTCTCAAGTTACACCTCCTTTGTCCTGCTGCAGCCGGATGAAGACGGCATCTTCTTCTGGTTGCAGTCGATCGAGGCGCCTGAACTGGCCTTCGTGGTGACGGATCCCCAGATCTGGTTGCCCGAGTACGAGGCAACGATCCGAACGGAGCAGATGGAGTCACTTGGGCTGGAACGAATCGATGACGCCCAGGTCTTCGTCATCGTGAACAAGTATGACAACAGCTTGACTGCGAATCTGCAGGGGCCGTTGATCCTGAACCTCAGGAACCAGGAAGCAATGCAACTCGTACTTGCCGAAAAGCGATGGACAACGCGTCATGAGATAGCTCAACTCACTGATGAACGTTCAGCCGCTTCGGCCTGATGAAAGCGTGAACCACCTTCGCGTATGCGTAGTTGTACGCGGCGGGGCGCATGAGGCGCCCTGAATCTGGAAGGAGCCAGCACATGCTCGTACTGTCACGACATCGAGACGAGACGATCATGATCGGTGATGATACGGAACTGACGATCATCGACATCAGGGGAGACAAGGTGAGAATCGGTATCAAGGCGCCGGCCCACGTGCCGGTGCATCGAAAGGAAGTCTACGACGCCATCAAGCGTGAAAATGAACAGGCAATGTCCCTTGCAGATCCTTCGATTTCACAGTGTCGACCAGGAGCGAATCGAGGGAGCCGTGCCAATGATCTCCCGGCAGCAAAACTTCCACCGCGGAACGATGTCGGCTGAATACACTTTGAAGGTCGGTCTCCAAGGCATGGTACACCCTGCCTGTTGCCTGAGGCGGGATTCTTCTCGGACCAGGACAGGTCGACTGGACATGGAAACACGTCCGAGACGATAGCAGCGGTACACGAGTTTCAAAGGAACCAGGGCGAGAACAATCTTCCCTATGAATCCGGATCGCGGCGACCACTGGGAGGTCGCCGCGGTCCATTTTCAGTTGGTGCGGGATTTTATTTCCAGGAGGATACTGATCAGGACCAGGACGACACCGGCAAGGAGGACACCCCCAAGGAATGAAGTGAGTGAGTTGATCATCCAGCTGGCTTCCATCCATTCCGATCCCGTTTCCCCGAGCAGCACCACGTTCGTAAAGACGAGTTGGATGGCGAGCGCGATCACGTAGAGAGGTACAAGGATCGGGAGGATCCCGATGATGAACCTGTTGAACCCGTCATACCACTTCATCGGTAGTTTCCATTGCACATCAAGTGCGTTTAGAGGGCGTGTTTCTCAGTGACCACAGCCACCATGTCCACAGGCACACCCAGGCCCCATGGACGACGTTGGCCCGGTTCTTGTTGCTGTTGTTTCAACCTGGAAGGTGCTGTGCATTCTCCTGAAGACGCGACCTTTGCCTTCAGGGTCATCGACAGGATCATCTGCAGCATCCATCATGCGCAGCAGTGTCAGGCTGCTTCCATCTTCTTCGCAGGTGTATTCGTAGAGTGGCATGCGTCGATGGTATCAGGTCACTCAACCCAGGAGTTCATCAACCCGTGAGACCCACTGGTCGAAGCCTTGGCGGCCCATCAGCCCAAAGGTGGCCTGCTTCCCGGTATCGACGGCGGGCTGATCATATGGATCGATTCCAAGCATGTCACCGGCCATGGCGGTGGCAACCTGCCAGAGCCAGATGAACTGCCCGATGGAGTGGGCATCGAGTTTCGGGAGTCCAATGGTGTAGTGTGGTCGCTGTGATGTCGCCAGCGCATACTCCGTTGCTCGCTGTTCAGCGCGCAGGAGTTGCCCGAGATCACTCCGTTCAAGGTACTTCAGTGACTCGACTCCAAAGCGAGGAGGTATCTTCACGGTGTTCTCATGCTCATCGAGCGTTACGAATCCAACCACCTTGTCATCAGGCCCGTCCCTGTAGAGTTGCACCTGGCTGTGCTGGTCCGTTGCCCCCAGCGCCCTGATCGGTGTGGGCCCTACGTGCAAAGGAGCACCAGCGCCTTGCCTGAGTTTGCCCAGGGATTCAGCCCAGAGTTGCCTGTACCAGTCTGCCAGCATTGCAAGTCGGTTGGAATAGGGCATCAGGACGTGGTTGTGTCGTCCTCTCCTGGTCTGCTCGAGGAGCATCCAGGCAAGCCTGGCTGCAGGGTTCGCTGCTTCATCGGTGGCTCGAGAGGCTGAGTCCATTGCCGCGGCGCCATCGAGCAGTCCGCTGATGTCAATGCCGCTCAGTGCTGCCGGAAAGAGCCCCACGGGTGAGAGGACGCTGAAGCGACCACCAACGCCATCTGGAATGGGAAGCGTGTCCCATGCCCGTTCATTGCAGAGCGTCCTGAGTGTCCCTCTCCGGGCATCCGTGGTTGCGACGATACGTCCACCTGTCTCGTTTCCGGCCGACTTCAGCATGGAGTGCACGATCATCAACTGTGCAGCAGTTTCTGCAGTCTCTCCGGACTTGCTGATCACATTGAACAAGGTGTGCTCGAGTCCGGGATCGATCCTGCGTACTTCCTGGAGGACCGGGCCGACGAAGTCCGGATCAATATTGTCCAGAACGAAGAGTCGTGGTCCACCCCGTTCCTCATCGGGGAGCAGGTTCCAGGTGAGCGGTCGGAGGGCGGCATGCAGGGCAATTGTGCCCAACGCGCTTCCCCCGATACCAAGGACCACGACCGTCTTTACATCCTTGTGCTTGTGCACCAGATTGGAGATTGCTTCAAGGTGTGCGCTTCGCATGGGGTCAAAGGGAAGGCTCCGCCAGGCAGCCATGCCCTGTCCTGCTGCTGCATTTACACGCTCGATTGTCTCGGCAGTCGCATTCCAACTGGATCCAAGATCGGCTGGCGAAACACCAGCAACTCCGAGGCGTGCCTCGGTGCAACCTGCAAGGTCGAGTCGAATCTGGTCCATGTTCGAAGTCTAGCCCACTGCCTTCAATGCGGCATCAAGATCGGCCTGGAGATCCTCAATGTCCTCGATCCCGACCGAGATACGTACGAGGGAATTACTGATTCCAAGGAGTTCTCGGTCCTTCTGTTCCATCGAGGCATGGGTCATGAGGGCCGGATGATTCACCAGTGATTCGACACCGCCAAGTGACTCAGCAAGGGTGAAGATGGAGAGGGATTCAAGAAATCGCCGCGTCCCAGCCAGGTCGGTATCGAGGACGACCGTGATCATTCCTCCGCCAGCAGGAGACCCATCCATTTTCATCTGCCGCTGGGCCAGTTCGTGCTGAGGGTGGCTGGACAGTCCCGGGTAGATCACCTGGGCGACACGTTCATGCTGCTGGAGATGTTCTGCGATTGTCTGTGCTGCCTTGCAGTGCTGTCGCATCCGCACGGCGAGGGTCTTCATGCCGCGAAGCATCAGGTAGGAATCAAATGGCCCGAGCACGGATCCGATGGAGTTCTGGTGAAAACGAACCTGCTCAGCCAGTGCCGGATTGCCCGCTACAAGGAAGCCGCCGACGCAATCACTGTGTCCTCCGAGGTACTTCGTCCCCGAGTGCATCACCAGGTCGAAGCCCAGATCAAGCGGCTTCTGGAGCATGGGCGAGCAGAAGGTGTTGTCGCAGGCCGAGAGAATTCCTCGTGCTCGTGTCTCTGTTGCGATCGCCTCCAGGTTCGCGAGTTTCAACATCGGGTTCGTTGGAGTTTCAACCCAGACCAGGCGGGTCCTGTCGGTCAAGGCATCCTTGAGTGCATCGGGATCAGCAGGATCGACAAAGGTGAACGTGAGATCCTGGGACCGCATCTTCACCTGCCTGAACAGTCGGTGTGTGCCTCCGTAGAGGTCGTCCATGGCCACGACATGATCACCGGATTCAAGCATGTCCAGTACGGTTGAGATGGCGGCAAGTCCGCTGGCAAATGCAAATCCCCCGCAAGATGGATCTTCATCTTCGAGTACCGGCGAGCCTTCGAGCACTGCTATGCAACGTTCGGCTGCATAGCGAGTTGGGTTGTGGCTTCGCGTGTACTCGTATCCCTGGTGCTCTCCAGGTGAAGACTGGGCATAGGTTGATGCCAGGTAGATGGGTGGCATGACAGCTCCCGTAAGGGGGCATGGCTGTTGTCCACCGTGGACGGCCTTGGTTCCTGGGTGATGTGATTCATGATTCATGGAGATCTACTTCAGGAAGGCAGTTGCTTGCGAAGATAGTTGATGAGATCCATACGGGTAATCAGTCCCAGGAACTTGCCACCATCGATCACGATCGCGACCTTGTCCGAGTTGAAGATCGGGAGCAGTTCATGAATGTCCGTGTCCGGCGAAACTGTCTGCAGTTTTCGTGTCATCACCTCTTCAATCGGCGTATTGAAGGCATCCGTATCCTCCGCAACTGCGAGGAGAACGTCGGATTCATCAATGATGCCACAGACGGCCGCACTGTCATCAACCACAGCCACCTGGCTGACGTCGTAGAGTCGCATGAGCTTGAACGCCTGCATGAGTGGCAGCGAGGGTTTGACGGTCCAGTCCTCGCCACGAACATGGCGGCGAGCTATCAGGTCCCTCAGGTTCCCATGGCTCGGCCGATCAATGAAACCCTGGTCGATCATCCAGAAGTCATTGAACATCTTGTCGAGGTACTTTGCACCGTTGTCGCAGACGAATGTCACGACAGTCTTCGGTTCAGTCTGCCTTCGACACCAATCAAGAGATGCAGCAAGGAGCGTTCCAGTCGATGATCCGGCGAGAACTCCGTGGGCCTTCAGGAGTTCACGGGCTGCCATGAAGGAATCCCGATCATTGATGTGGATTGCCTCATCGATACCTTCCAGGTCGAGAATGTCCGGAATAAAGTCCTCTCCGATTCCCTCGACCAGCCACGGGCCAGGCTGTACCGTCCGTCCTTCGTTGATCAGTGGTGCCAGTACCGAGCCAGTTGGATCGGCCAGGATGATCTGGATGTCGCTCTTCTGCTCACGAAGATAGTTCGACAGTCCACTGATCGTTCCACCAGAACCAACCCCACAGACAACCGCATCGACTTCGCCACCGGTCTGTTCCCAGATTTCAACTGCCGTCGTTTCCTGGTGGGCCTTGACATTCGCTTCGTTCGAGAACTGGTTGATGAAGAAGCCGCCGCATTCATCTGCAAGTCGCTTGGCTACATCCTGGTAGTAGTCTGGATGTCCCTTCTCCACATCTGAACGGGCCATGATGACTTCTGCGCCCATGGCTCGAAGGTGGGAAATCTTTCCTTCACTCATCTTGTCTGGGACAACGACCGAGACCTTGTAGCCTCGCTGTGTCCCTACAAGTGCAAGAGCAATACCTGTGTTTCCGGCGGTTGCCTCCACGATGTGACCCCCAGGAGCAAGTTGTCCGTCCTGCTCCGCGGCATTGATCATCGAGATGGCGATTCGATCCTTGATCGAGTTGCCCGGGTTGAGGCATTCAAGCTTTGCCAGGAGCCGGCACGGTCCTGCGTCCAGCCGATTGAGTTCGAGCATGGGGGTGTTTCCCACCATGTCGAGGATGTCGGTATAGATCGGGGCCATGGCCTTCGGAGGCGTGGTGGGGGGTGTGGACGTGGGCTCCATCGCCCCGATTCTATCCTGCCTCCTGCTTCAACGCGATGCCAGTTGAATCCATCCTCGACCAAAAAGAACAGTCGCCTTCTCTCGGGGAGAAGGCGACTGAGTCAAATCGTGCAGTGGGCAGGAAATGCCCAGGGTACTTATTCGGCGATCACGTCTCGGCCCTGGGTGATGCCACCAGCCGTGTGGGTATGGCCCGACCAGTTGCCCCAGTCCGTGCGGCACTCGACAAAGAAGCCGTTCTCAAGATCGCCTCCAACACCACGGTGCCAGAGACCCTTGTATCCACCAAGTGCACCAGTGGAATCATTGCCATCTGCCACGACGTAGTCGTGCTTCTCGGCCAGCTGGCATTCGATCATGTCGACATGGCCGTCGACGAAGACAGCCACGGGCGCTGATCGCCATGAAGCGTTGAAGTAGTTGGGATAGCAACCCTGGTAGGACCATGTATTTCCGGCGTCATGGTAGTCATACTCCGAATCAGCCCAGCGAGGTCCACATTCCCCGGTCGTGAGGTTCTGCAGCCAATGTGTTTCCATCAACGCAGTCTTCAAGCTCGAGTACTTGGATTGTCCAGTCGTGGCTGGTCGGAAACCGCCAGCGATCGCCATTGGATCGGTGAAGGCGTCAATTGGCTCTTCATCAGCCCTCGGGTTGCGGTAGCAGTGTGGATTCACCATGTTCGGCGGTGAGAAAGCATAGGAGGAAGGTTGGAGCAGGAGTGGTATGTCAAGGACCCCGCCACCATCGACATACGTTGTCGAGCACATCGTGCCATCACCATCCCAACATCGTTGAAGTTGGCGTTGGATGATTCGGTCCTTGGGCGCCCAGTAGGCCTTGTGGTAGCACTTGTCCTCCATGTACTCGGCAATCTGCCTTGAGTTGGAAAATCGCCAAGTGCCGGTGCGTGCCAAATCACGCGTCGATTGGGTCAAGCCCTCGCCATAGCAGTAAGGGACGATGTGATCGACGTCGAAGGTAAACCAGTGGCCGCCTCCATCAGTTTCACAGGGTTGGATACCGGGCGTGATCGTCGACTTGCCACCTGGACCACCCTGGTTGCCAGAGTAGTACCGACCGGCCCACTGGTTGATCGCAGCTTGTGCCGACATGCCAGTCCAGGAGCCGTCGGGTCCTGAGGCCAGATTTTCTGGGGTACCTGTGAAAGGCTTGCCCTTGTGGTCGAGTTCGTAGAGATCGCAGGCTGTCTTGACGTTACGAATATTGCTTTTCGACTGCCCGATCTTGGCATTGTCACGCGCTCGTGAAATGGCTGGAAGGAGTATGCCTACCAACAGTGCGATGATGGAAATCACGACCATCAACTCGACGAGTGTGAAACCGTGAAGCGTTTTCTTCTTCAGTTGCATGGATGCGTTCCTCTTCAGTTCAATACTGGAATCATGTCCTGGACATGGCGTATCGGATCTCCTGCCCGATCTGGAACAGGATAGGTCGATTTCCCGGTTCTTAGACCGGAAATAGCCTTCTTTCTGGCGTTTCCTGTGATACGCCTGCTAATTGGGGCTGTTGGAACAAGAGGAGAGACCACTTATTCCACCCCTGGAGCGGGTCTTGAAGAAATGGGACCAGGGTGCCGCTCCCTGTCTTGGACCCTGGAAATGTGTTTCCAAGCCTGATCCACCCAATTTATGATCGGAATACGGCCGAACGCAACACAATTACAAGCCAGAGTCTGAAATTGTGTCACACCTTCTTCAAATCGTGATGCGCGGCCCATGACCCCGACCAGCCACTCGAATGGGGTAGAGGTGAATAAGCATCCGAAGCGTGCCGCTGGTCCTGCCATCGAAGAAATGAACAAGGGGGCCTATTCGGCGAGTACGTCCCTGCCCTGGGTGATGCCACCAGCCGTGTGGGTATGACCCGACCAGTTGCCCCAGTCCGTTCGGCACTCGACAAAGAAGCCATTTTCAAGGTCACCGGCAACACCACGGTGCCAGAGGCCCTTGTATCCGGGAAGTGATCCGGTGGAATCATTGCCGTCTGCGACGACGTAGTCGTGCTTCTCGGCTTCCTGGCACTCGATCATGTCGACATGACCGTCCACGAAGACGGCTACAGGAGCTGAACGCCATGAAGCATTGAAGTAGTTTGGATAGCAACCCTGGTACGACCAGGAATCATCGTCGCCTGATCCGCTTGGTACATGGTAGTTGTACGTTGCGTCTTCCCATCGGGGGCCACACTCTCCCGTGGTGAGATTCTGCAGCCAGTGTGTTTCCATCAGTGAGGTCTTCAGGCTCGAATACTTCGCCTGGGCCACGGTTGCAGATCTGAAACCGCTTGGGAAGGACATGGGATCTGCAAAGGCCTCGATGGGATCCTCTTCCGAGGTGGGATGTCGGTAGACATTCGGGTGGACCAGGTTGGGTGGCGAGTATGCATAACTCGATGGTTGCAGGTGATGCGGGATATCGAGTACGCCTTCGTCACCAAAGTGTGTCGTGGAACACATCGTGCCATCGTCATCCCAGCACGGTTGAAGTGCACGTTGAATGATTCGATCCTTTGGAGCCCAGTAGGCCTTGTGGTAGCACTTGTCGTTCATGTACTCGGCGATCTGGCGGGTGTTGGGAAAACGCCACGTTCCAAGCCGGGCAAAGCCACGGTTTGATGTCGTCAAGCCTTCACCGAAGCAGTAGGGCGCAACGTGGTCGAGGTGCGTAGTGAACTCGTGCCATCCATGATCACCTTCACACGCATGGACGCCGGGAAGGATGGTCAACTTGTTGCCAGCGCCACCTTGGCTTCCCGACCAATACCGACTACGCCAGAGTGAATAGGCATTGTTAGCAGTCAAACCTGTCCATGATCCATCCGGTCCGGAAGCCAAGTTTTCAGGACTGCCGGTCCAGAGTTGACCGCCGTGATCCATTTCATAGAGATCGGTTGCCGCCTTGACATTGCGGATGTTGCTCTTTGATTGTCCGATCTTGGCGTTGTCACGTGCTCGAGAGATTGCTGGCAGCAGGATGCCCACCAGTAGGGCAATGATGGAGATCACCACCATCAACTCGACCAGGGTGAAGGCATTCGCTCGACGTGTCATGCTTGCGATCTTCCAAGAGGCTCGTGGAAGTTGATTCCTGTAACGATCCCACGATCGATCTTCCATGTCTGGATGTCAACCGGGAATCAAGCCTTCCTCAGATTGAGTTGACGACACCCTCCTGGGGGGTGTGAAACAGGCCGCCCCTGGAGGCGGCCTGTCAAGGAGTTTCACTTGAACATGAGGGTGTGCTTATTCAGCGATTACGTCCCTGCCCTGGGTGATGCCACCAGCCGTATGAGTATGACCAGACCAGTTGCCCCAGTCCGTGCGGCACTCGACAAAGAAGCCGTTCTCAAGGTCACCAGCAACACCACGGTGCCAGAGACCCTTGTATCCACCAAGTGCACCGGTGGAATCATTGCCGTCTGCCACGACGTAGTCGTGCTTCTCGGCCAGCTGGCATTCGATCATGTCGACATGACCGTCCACGAAGACAGCTACTGGAGCTGAACGCCAGGAGGCGTTGAAGTAGTTGGGATAGCAGCCCTGGTACGACCAACTGTTGTCATTCGCGCTGCCTTGAGCGTCGTGGTAGTCGTACTCGGAGTCCGCCCAACGAGGTCCACACTCACCCGTGGTGAGGTTTTGCAGCCAGTGCATTTCCATCATGTGGGTCTTCAAACTCGAGTACTTGGCCTGGGCCGAAGTTGCGGGTCGGAAGCCACTCGGGAAGGACATGGGATCTGCAAATGCTTCAATCGGCTCCTCGTCATCTGTTGGAAGACGATAGACGTTGGGGTTGACCATGTTCGGAGGTGAGAAGGCATAGGAGGAAGGCTGCAGGAGCATGGGAATATCCAGTACGCCGCCGGATTCGAGCCATGTGGTCGAGCACATCGTCCCGTCATCGTCCCAGCATCGCTGGAGTTGACGCTGGAGGATTCGGTCCTTGGGCGCCCAGTAGGCCTTGTGGTAGCACTTGTCCTCCATGTACTCGGCGACATGTCGCGAGTTTGGAAAGCGCCACGTGCCAAGGCGGGTAAAGCCACGGGCTGATATCGTCAGGCCTTCACCGTATGTGTAGGGAACGATGTGGTCCGCGTTGAAGGTGAACCAGTGCACGCCGCCGTCCTGCTCACAGGCCTGGATGCCCGGAAGGATCGTGAACTTGCCACCTGCTTCTCCCTGGCCACCTGACCAGTATCGACCTGACCACTGGTTGATGGCGGCCTGGATGGACAATCCTGTCCACGCGCCATCAGGACCAGAAGCAAGATTTTCCGGTGCACCAGTCCATGGCCTGCCGTTGTGATCGAGTTCGTAGAGGTCGCTTGCCGCCTTGACATTGCGGATATTGCTCTTTGATTGTCCGATCTTGGCGTTGTCACGTGCTCTTGAGATTGCAGGCAGCAGGATGCCAACCAGCAGGGCGATGATCGAAATCACCACCATCAACTCGACAAGCGTGAAGGCGCGGGTACGACGTGTCATGTTCAACTCCTTCTCAGGGATGTACATCCCTGTGGCTCTTCCTTCCGAGGCTTGTTCTGCGTGCAATCCGGCCAGATTGTCACGTCAACACCTGGAAACCAGCCACCGGATCAAGACATGGGGCCGTCGGTGGCAACAGTTCGATATCGAGCCATCCGTCACTGGATTGTACTGCTGAGCTTGCTGATGGTAAACAAACTTCCTGCACCTACTTAGTGGGCCAGTACGCTTGAATCCGGGATGAAACAGGCCGCCCCGGGGGGCGGCCTGCGGGTAGTGATGTATTGACCCGCGGTGGGGTTTATTCAGCAATGACATCCCTGCCGTTGGTGATGCCACCAGCCGTGTGGGTATGACCCGACCAGTTGCCCCAGTCCGTTCGGCACTCGACAAAGAAGCCGTTTTCAAGGTCACCGGCGACACCTCGGTGCCAGAGACCCTTGTATCCACCAAGTGCACCGGTGGAATCATTGCCGTCTGCCACGACGTAGTCGTGCTTCTCGGCCAGTTGGCATTCGATCATGTCGACATGACCGTCCACGAAGACAGCTACTGGAGCTGAACGCCATGAGGCATTGAAGTAGTTGGGATAGCAGCCCTGGTATGACCAACTGTTGGCATTGCCATTGCCTTGTCCATCGTGGTAGTCGTACTCGGAGTCCGCCCAACGAGGTCCACACTCACCCGTGGTGAGGTTTTGCAGCCAGTGTGTTTCCATCATGTGGGTCTTCAAACTCGAGTACTTGGCCTGGGCCGCAGTTGCGGGTCGGAAGCCACTCGGGAAGGACATGGGATCTGAAAATGCTTCAATCGGCTCCTCGTCATCTGTTGGAAGACGATAGACGTTTGGGTTGACCATGTTCGGGGGTGAGAAGGCATAGGAGGAAGGCTGCAGGAGCATGGGAATATCCAGTACGCCGCCGGATTCGATCCATGAGGTCGAGCACATCGTCCCGTTGGCGTCCCAGCATCGCTGGAGTTGACGCTGGAGGATTCGGTCCTTGGGCGCCCAGTAGGCCTTGTGGTAGCACTTGTCCTCCATGTACTCGGCGACTTGTCGCGAGTTGGGAAATCGCCACGTGCCAAGCCGTGCAAAGCCACGAGAAGATGTCGTCAGGCCTTCGCCGTAGCAGTAGGGAACCATGTGATCTGATGAGAATGTGTACCAGTGCGTCCCGCCGTCCTGCTCGCAGGCCTGGATGCAAGGAACGATGGTGGCCTTGCCACCTGCTTCTCCCTGGCTTCCTGAGCTGTATCGACCTGCCCACTGGTTGATGGCGGCCTGGATTGACATTCCTGTCCACGAGCCGTCGGGTCCACTGGCCAGGAAGTCTTCCGAAGCGGTCCACGGGCGACCTTTGTGGTCGAGTTCGTAGAGGTCGCTTGCCGCCTTGACATTGCGGATGTTGCTCTTTGATTGTCCGATCTTGGCGTTGTCACGTGCTCTTGAGATTGCAGGCAGCAGGATGCCAACCAGCAGGGCGATGATCGAAATCACCACCATCAACTCGACAAGCGTGAAGGCGCGGGTAC
>Ga0315339_1000499_pt1 | contig 48018 bp, 46 predicted proteins | sample ASW17metaG_FD_204514 | JGI IMG/M metagenome (GOLD analysis project Ga0315339, IMG submission 204514) | Ammonia-oxidizing marine archaeal communities from Pacific Ocean, United States - ASW #17 | ecosystem: Environmental > Aquatic > Marine > Oceanic | place: USA: California | collected 2016-12-05 | reverse complement strand
ATCACAAATTTGGTCGAGAACTTTATGCAATTGGTGGTAACAGAGATGCAGCTGAAGCATTAGGTATAAATGTAAATAGAAGAATTAGGCAAGTGTATATGCTTAGTGGACTACTAGCTGCCCTAGCTGGTTGGATGTTAGCAGGAAGAGTAGTATCCATACAAAGTAATCTTGGTGAAACTTTTATATTTACTGTTTTTGCTGGAGCCGTCATTGGAGGAGTAAGTCTTCAAGGTGGCCGAGGAACAATGTTAGGTGCTTTAGGTGGAGTTTTATTACTTTCTACAATTGATCGAGGATTAAATTTAATGCAAGTTTCTGTCTTTTGGATAAAAGTCATTCAAGGATCAATAATTCTAGTAGCTATGCTTATTGACGCACAACGTGTACGGCTTCGAGAACTTAGCAACATAGCAACCAGTGAAAAAAAATTATGAATATAAATTCTTAAATTTAATAATCATATTTTTTATACCATTAAGATTTTATGAATGATTAAAATACAAAATATACAAAAATTAGTGGGAAGATAAAATGAACAAATTAAAAGTTGGATTTGTTGGTGTTGGGTTAATGGGTTTACCCATGGTAAAAAATATTGCAAAACATAATTATCCTTTAGTAGTATGGAATAGATCAAGAAAAAATTTGAAAAAAGTTAACAAACAAAAAACAGAAGTGTGCCAAAATCTAATTAATTTACCTAGTCAATGTCAAGTAATTATAATGATGTTATCTAATGATAAAGTTTGTTTAGAAATTTCTAAAGAATTAAGCAAAAAAATAAAAAAAGATCAAATATTAATTGATATGAGCTCCACCAAACAAAAAACGGCAATTAAAATAGAAAAAAAAATTAAAAGCAAGGGTGGATATTTTTTGGATGCCCCTGTTTCCGGCGGAACATTAGCTGCGGAAACTGGAAAATTAGCAATTATGGTAGGAGGCGAAAAAAAAATATTTGAAAAAACTAAAAATTTATTAAAAAGTATGGGTACAGTGACTTACGTAGGAAAAACTGGTTCTGGGCAAGTTGCTAAACTTGCCAATCAAGCAATTGTAGGAATTACAATTGGCGCTGTGTCAGAAGCATTAATCCTTGCTGAGGCTGCTGGTGCAGACCCTAAAGCTGTAAGGAAAGCAATAAAAAATGGATTTGCTGGAAGCCCTATTTTGGAAATTCACGGTAAAAGAATTTTAGAAAAAAATTTTGAACCGGGAGGTAAGTGTTCTACACAATTAAAAGATATGAAAAATATTATTGAAACAGCAAAAACTTACAAAATTCATTTACCTTTGTCTGAAAAAATAAAAAAATTATATGAAATAATAGTTGAAGAAGGCAAATCTAGTTTAGATCATAGTGCGTTATATTTATTAATAAAAAAACTTAAGAAACAACCGCTCAATGGAAAAACGAAGAATAAGAACGCTTTATAATATAATAAAACTCACTCCTGCAAAAACGTTGATTTCCTTACACGAAGTTTTTAAAAAAGTGTTATATACTATCAAGTTATAGTAATTGAACGAGAAACAGAACGCCCCATTTTTAATCTCAGTTATTTGATAATGATATCAAACAATCTTAATTTTATCATTTACTGAAATTCTGCCATTTGAGCGAATCTCACATCTTAGACCTCCTCTCTTATAAAAATAAGAAAGGTTTTTAAATATGTTTTTTTGTTTTAATTTATCTTGTAGATATTTGCAGGGTTCACATAAACGATGTCCTTTAATTCTTACTTCTCCTATTAAAATTTCTTTCCCCACTAATGTATTTAATCTAATTCCTTTGGTAATAATATTTCTCCTAAAATCTATATAAGAGATATTGGTTTTTGATATTTCATTAAAATTATCAATATTTTCACTTTCTATAAGAGTGATTTGAATATCTTTATCATTGTTGTCTTTAAAATATCTATCATTAACTATTCCTTTATTAGCAATAACTTCAACACTACTAACTTCTTGTATTTCTTTACCTGATTTTTCAGTAAAACAAATTTTAGTTACTATTGACATAAAATAACTTTCTAAATACAAATTTTAAATTAACTTAGATATACTAATAATGCTTCTTTTTCATCAATTTAAAATCACAAAGCATTTGAATTAAAGTAAGTGGTAAATAAAATTAAAAAAAAGGATTATAAGCCCATTGAAGTATTGCTTGTCGCTGCTTCCGTCTACAACTAAAATGTTTATTTTTACAATTCTTTTTTATGGCTCCGATATGTCTAGGTCCAAAAGCTTTCCATCTGCCAATTTGAATTTTATCTATTTCGGGTATTCTCCTACCCACAGAATATCTGCAATACCACTGAAACCAACCCTTTGGATCTTCCTTCAATATCCAACCCTTTCGATTCCATTCTCTCCAACTTAAACCTGCTTTAATTTTAAAATAATTAAGATTGACATCAAAAGCCTTACTAATTTTTACATTTTTAAACCAAGATTTAGGATATTCATTAATAGTATCTCCTAAATATGAACCTCCGAAAATACCATATTCTAGCATTTTTTTTGGAGTCAATTCAGGTTTAAAATCTTTATATAAATTTTCAAAATTTTTCATTATTATAAAATAATAACATAATTTGTTTTCACAATCAGATATTAAAACTCCTAAAATTTATATTATAGATTTTACAGAATGTTATTTACTATCAACATTCCTCTTGGTTGGTGATAATAAGAAATTTTATCTTGTAGTTGATTTAATAAAATAAATCCTTATATGCAGTTTAACACATTTGTACTGATTAGAACTATTAAGAATTAGCTTTATACATATTTTTCACTACATTTTAATAAACGGCAAGAAAGGACTATAAATGTCTAACGGAAAAATTAAGTGGTTTAATCCAACCAAAGGATATGGATTTATAGAAAATGATGCAGGAGGAAAAGATATATTCCTTCATGTGTCAGCTTTAGAACAATCAGGAATTGATACTCTTGAAGAAGGTCAAACAGTTTCATTTGAAATTGGTGATAACAGAGGAAGAGAAAACGCTATTAATATTACAAAAATATAATTATTAAATAATCCTCCCTAATTTAATCAAAACAATTTTTTTCATATTTTATTTCCACAATAAGTTGGGATTAAGTAAGAAAGGAAAAAACCCCATGAAAAATTAGTTGCATGAAATTATATTTTGCCTCAACATTCCTCGTCGTTTAATTCTTTTAGGATATCTACTTTTAAACAAATCATTAATTTTTTAAAGTTCATATACTTCCCAATTAGTTTTGTTTGAAACTCTGTCGTATAAAAATTTTGCTCTTAAATTATCACTACGAGTTATCCATCTAACCAAATCCCATCCTTTGTCTGTAGAAATTGTTTTTAGTTTTGAAATTATTTGTTCACCAATTTTTAAACCCCTAAATTCAGGTGAAACAAACAAATCATCTAAAAAACCAATATCCTTTCCTCTTAAAGGACTTGGCATTCTTCTGTAATGAGCAAAGGCAGCTATTTTTTCTTCAAACTCACAAATCAATCCATTGAGTTCGTGCTGTTCATCTGTCAACCAACTCCATACGGTATTTAAAATAGTCTGTGTCATTTCAACTTTATAAAACTCAGCATAACAGTGATAAAGTTTTTGCCAGTCTTCTTTATCGTTAAGGTTTATGCTTCTAATAAATATTGTGTTCATAAGATAATTTATAGCATAGCAAGAAGTCTCTTGCAAAAATATAGATTTTCTTCCACGAAGAATTACACGAAGTTATCTACCAAAGTCATATAAAGTCTTATATATTGGACTATAGTTGAATAACGGAACGCCCCATTAATTTAATTTTTATATATTCCTCAACAAAAAGTTTTAAAAAAGTTGCACGAAGTTTCTGTAAAAGTGTTGTATACTCTAGTTAATTTAACTAAGATCAAGTATCGTAACGCACCTTTTTAATAAACAATATGTCAAAAAAAAAAATAGGATATGATGACGCTTATTCATTAAAAACACCTGGAGATTCCAAAAAATTATATAAAAAATGGGCGAAAACTTATGATGAGGATTTTGTATTAAATTCAAATTATCTTTCACCAATAAAAATTAGTAGTTTTTTTAATAAACACGCAAGAAAAACTGATACTCCAATTCTTGATATTGGTGCTGGAACAGGTTTAGTTGGTGAATTTTTAAATAGAACAGGTAATAAAAAAATAGTTGGCATTGACATATCTTCAGAAATGTTGGAACGAGCTAAATTGAAAGGATGTTATTCTTCTCTAATAGAGGCAGATGTTACAAAAAAAATTCCATTAAAAAATAATTCTATTGGAGCAGTTGTAAGCGCTGGAACTTTTACTCATGGACATGTAGGACCGGATGCTTTGGATGAACTTTTACGTATTACAAAACCTGGAGGATTATTTGTTTTATCCATCAATTCAAAAGTATTTATAAAAGATGGTTTTCAAGAAAAATTTTTAAGAATTAAAAACAATATTTCTGCTCCTATATTTAATAAATTTAATGCTCATGGTGAACATAAAGATAAAAAATTTAGCGAAATAAAAATATTTGCAGCTATTTTTCGTAAAAAATATTAATGATTAACAGAACGCGCCATTAATTCAATTTTTTTCCCCTAAACCTAAAAAATGTTCTTTAACACCTTCAGAAAGCGCTATCAAATCATAACCTCCTTCTAAAAAAGATATTACTCTACCTTCACAATGTATGTTTGCAATTTCAATAATTTTTTTTGTTAAATAATAATAATCTTCTGATTCTAAATTGATATGTGCCAAAGGATCTCTTTTATGTGCATCAAAACCTGCAGATATTAGTATTATTTCAGGTTTAAATTTATCAATTTTTTCTAAAATTTTACTTTCTAGAATTTCTATAAAATCTTTTCCGACAGTTCCTGCTAAAATTGGTGCATTAAAAATATTTCCTTTTCCAATTTCTTGTTCTGAACCTGTTCCTGGAAATAATGGGAATTCATGTATAGAACCATAAGCAATATTTTTATCATTAAAGAAAATTTCTTGTGTGCCATTTCCATGATGAACATCGAAATCAATAATTGCAATCTTATTTATTTTATATTTATTTTGTAAGAATCTTGCTGTTACAGCAATGTTATTGATAAAACAAAATCCCTTTGCCCTACTTGTTTCTGCATGATGACCTGGTGGCCTAACTGCACAAAATATTCTTTTTTTATTATTCTTTATAATCAAGTTTGCCGCAGCAATACCTGCACCACAAGATCTTAGAATTGCATTTTTACTATTTGGACATAACAATGTGTCAGCATATGGTTCTTTTTCAATTCCTTTTAATCCAAAATTCGGAATTAATGACAAAATATTACTAATATATTTTTTAGGATGCACTAAACAAATATCATCAATATGAGCTATAGGTGCTTCTTTAATATCTATGTCATTAATATTCATTTTTTTAATTGATTTTAGAATAGTTTCTAAACGTTCTTTTCTTTCTGGATGATTTGGCCCATTGTTCTTAAGTAAGCAATCTGAATGAGTAAATACAACTATGTTATTCATAATTTACTTTATTAAGTCTTATCCTTCATCATTTAAGAGACATTTATATTACTAGGATATTCATATATATATACACAATTTTTTTATTCATAAGATAATTATAAATTTCCTCTAAAGGATTAAATTATTTCCTTCTTTGTTAAAATTAAGATCAATATCAAAATTCATAAATATATTTTTATACGTGTTTTTTTCATTAAATAAAGAAAGTTTTTCCACTATAATCAATACTTAGATAAAAAAGATAATGATCAATTAATCTAATTTATATATAAAAAATAATAAAGTATAATATAAAATATAATTAAACATGAAAATAAACTATCCAGAAATTTTAAAGAAAAATATGATTAATGTCTTTAAAGATGTTTTATTAGATATTGAAAATAACGGATTACAGGAAGGTCATCATTTATATATTACTTTTAACACTGAAGAATCAAAGGTTACTATACCAAATTGGCTAAAAGAAAAAAATCAAGAGGAAATGACAATAGTTATTCAATTTGAATATTGGAATTTTAAAGTTAAAAAAAATTCATTTAATATTGGTTTGTCTTTTAATGACATAAAAACTGATTTGGAAATTTCATTTGACTCAGTCATATCTTTTGCAGATCCATATGCAAATTTTGGGCTAAGATTAATCCAAGATAATGACATAAATAATTCATTTAAAGCAAAACCAATAATTAAGAAGAAAAAAGAGGGAAAGAAAAAGAAAAATAACGTTATTGACTTTAAAAAATTTAAAAAAAATTAAGATAAATATTTGAAATTAACGACTTTTCCAAACTCATAACTTATTACAAAAGGACTACCAGTAACAAGTTCGATTTTAGAAATCTCTTCAGCCTTATAAAGACCTACTTGAATCATTGATGCCCTCAAAGAATTGCCATGAGCAACTATTAAGACATTTTTTCCACTATCTATTTTTGGTTTAATAAATTCATTAAAATAAGGTCGGACTCTTTCAACTACATTTTCAAGACTTTCTCCACCTGGTGGAGGTACATCATATGATCGTCGCCAAATATGTACTTGATCTTTTCCATATTTATCTGCAGTTTCTTCTTTATTTAAACCAACCAAATCTCCATAATTTCTCTCGTTAAGACTCTTATCACAAGTCATAACTAATTTATTATTTTTCCAAAAATTTCTTAAACTCATTTCTTTAATAGCTAATTCAGCAGTTTTATTAGCTCTTTTTAAAACACTACTAAAAATTACATCAATAATTATTTTATTTTTTATCATAAGTTGACCAGCATTCTTAGCTTCCTTAATGCCTTTTTTAGTCAAAGGCACATCTTCCCATCCAGTAAAGCGATTTTCATAATTCCACTGGCTTTGACCATGTCGAAGAAGAATGAGATTATTCATAAGCTAAATATTTTTTATTCTAAGTGTAGTTTGTGTTATACAAAAATATAATTAAATTAGTATCAAAAAATGAAAAAAAAATTTAGAATTGAAACAGACAGTTTAGGAGGGAAAAAAATAGATACCACTAATCTTTGGGGTGCACAAACTCAAAGATCATTAGAAAACTTTAAAATTGGCAGTGAAAAAATGTCTAAAGAAGTAATTATAGCTTTTGGTTATCAAAAAAAAGCTGCGGCCTTAACCAATATGAAGCTTGGAAAACTTAATTCTAAGATTGGAAATGTAATTGTAGATGCATGTAATCAAATAATTAATTTAAAACTTATAAATGAATTTCCTCTGTCAATTTGGCAAACTGGATCTGGTACACACACTAATATGAATGCAAATGAAGTTATTAGTAATTATGGAATAAAAAAACTGAAAGGTAAAATAGGATCTAAAAATCCTATTCATCCCAATGATCACGTCAATTTGTCTCAATCTTCTAATGACACTTTCCCAACAGTTATGCATATAGCTTGCAATGAGCTTATAGAAAAAAAATTATTAAATTCAATGAATATTTTAAAAAAGGAATTGAATAATAAATCAAAAAAATTCAAGGATATTATTAAAATAGGACGAACTCATACTCAAGATGCGACTCCAATTACATTAGGTCAAGAATTTTCAGGTTATTTAGAACAGATTAAAAAAAATCAAAAAAGATTAATGTCAGCAAAAAAAGAACTACAATTTATAGCTCAAGGAGGTACAGCAGTTGGAACAGGAATTAATGCTCCAAAAAATTTTGATAAATTGTTTTGTAAAAACTTATCAAAACTTACAAAAAATAAATATTACCCTGCAAAAAATAAATTTGAAAGTATTGCCTCTCATGATTCAATGGTAAATTTATCAGGTTGTCTAAATACTTTGGCAGCTTCTATTTTAAAAATTTCAAATGATATTCGCTTTTTAGGATCTGGGCCAAGATCAGGCTTAGGTGAATTAATTTTACCAGAAAATGAACCTGGTTCATCAATTATGCCTGGAAAAATTAATCCAACTCAAATAGAAGCTCTATCAATGGTCTGCGTGCAAGTAATGGGAAACCATTTAACCGTTACAATTGCTGGATCTCAAGGTCATTTTGAATTAAATGCTTATAAGCCTGTTATTGTTTTTAATAATCTTCAAGCTATCCATTTATTATCAGACTCCATTGATAGCTTTGTTAAAAATTGCTTAAAAGATATAAAACCTAATAAACAACGAATAAAAAAGCATTTAGAAAATTCATTAATGCTAGTAACAGCTTTAAATAAACATATTGGTTATGATAATGCTGCAAAGATTGCTAAAAAAGCATTTAAGGAAAACTTAACTTTAAAAGAAGCAGCTACTAAACTCAATTTAATTAAAGAAGAGCAGTTTGATAAATTGGTTCAACCAAAAAAAATGATTTAAATCTATAATTATATTATTTGAAAATTAGAATTATCTGAAAAAAGCTTACGTAAAAGCTGATTATTTAAATAATGACCTGATTTACTTCCATAAAAATATCCCTGAATAGGATTACCCGCTAAATACAAATCGCCAATAGAGTCTAATATTTTATGTCTAACAAACTCGTCATCAAATCGCAAACCTTCTTTATTTAAAATATTATGTTCACCAACAACAACTGCATTCTCAAGCGAACCCCCTAGTGCTAATCCGTTCGCCCTTAGATAATCTACGTCTTTTTCAAAACCAAAAGTTCGAGCAGCGGAAATATCACTTTTATAATTACCATTAACAAGTTGAAGCTGACATGCTTGCTTATTAATTAAATGACTTTCAAAATCAATTTCAAAATCAATTGAGAATTGTTTGTATGGTGTAATTTTTGCAAAACTATCATTGTTAGAAACTAGAACTTCTTTTTTAATTAAAATAATTTGACGATCAATACCTTGACTTTTAACACCATTGTTCTCAAGAAGTTCTACAAAAGGGAGAGAACTACCATCCATGATAGGGACTTCAGAGTTGTTAATTAAAATATTAGCATTATCTATATGCATACCAGATAATGCACTCATTAGATGCTCAACAGTAGACACAGATACCCCATTATTATTACTTATTGTAGTACACAAATTAGTAGAAGACACATTTGACCACAAAGCATCTATAATATTATTATTTGCTAAATCTGTTCTTATAAATTTAATTCCATTATTAACTTTTGCAGGATGGATAGTAATATTAACTTCATTTCCAGAATGCAAACCCACTCCATTTAGGAAAATTTCAGATTGAACTGTCTGTTGTTTTTTTGATAAATTCGAATTTGCAATCATATAAAAAAGTGCTGTTTTGCAGCACTTTTTTTAATACATATATTTTTAGAGTTTCACAATTAACTGAATATTACTAATTATTTCAATAAGTTTCTTTAATTTGCCTGCCTTCTGAGAAAAGTAGGTATGTCTAATAACTCCTCTTCAACTTCCTGATTAAAATCATCATCTAGATCTGATTCTTCAGCTGAAAACTCTTCTTCTGAGTGTTTTTCTTCATCATTATTTAAGCTATTTTCCTCATTTTCTGGCTGAAATATTGGCTCTGATTTTTCTGGAGAAGTGGTTGTTTTATCTAAACTATCACTGCTTTGAACAGTATCAAATAAACTCAATCTTCTAACACTTGGTTTAGCTTCCTCTTCGTTTAAGCTAGGACTAATTTGTTCAGCATCATCTTTATCAGAATCTGAAGATAATTCTTCTTTTTCAAAAGATTGATTATCATTTTTCGAAAAAATTTCTTCAGACAAATGATCATTTTTAATAGAAGATATTTCTTTTAGAGCACTATGAACCAAAACTTCGCTATCAATCTTTTCATCTCTTATGTTATCATCGATTTTTTCATCTATATTAATCTCTGGTTCATCTTCTAAAATATCTTTGCTCTTTACATCAGCACTAAGATGCTCATCTGTTGTTTTTTCCAGATAAACAGAATTATCAATAGATAAAGTTGATACATGTTGTAATGCCTTTGGAGAAGATGCTGAATTTACATCTATACCAGTTGCAACTAAACTAACTCTAACAATCCCCTCTAATCTGTCATCACATGTTGTGCCATAAATGATATTTGCATCTTCATCAACTTCTTGCTTAATTCTATTAGCGGCCTCATCTACTTCATATAAAGTTATATCATTGCCACCTGTAATGTTAATGATTAGACCTTTTGCTCCTTTTAAAGAAACATCATCAATTAAAGGATTTGCTATCGCAGCCTCAGCAGCCGCTACCGCTCTTCCCTCTCCAGACGCTTCGCCAGTTCCCATCATAGCTTTTCCCATTTCTGACATAACTGTTTTTACATCTGAAAAATCAAGATTAATTAATCCAGGTTGAACCATTAAATCAGTTACACCTCTGACTCCTGCATAAAGTACATCATCAGCCATTTTAAATGCATCAGCAAAAGTAGTATTCTCATTTGCAATACGAAATAAATTTTGATTAGGAATAGTTAAAAGTGTATCAACATACTGTTGTAACTCTTCTAAACCCTTGTCGGCTAGTTTCATTCTTTGCGAACCCTCAAAATGAAAGGGTTTTGTTACTACTCCAACTGTAAGTATTCCTTTTTCCCTTGCTAGTTTTGCAATTACTGGAGCAGCTCCTGTTCCAGTTCCTCCACCCATGCCTGCAGCAATGAATAACATGTGGCTACCTTCAAGCATTTCACTCACTTCATTCAAAGTTTCTTCAGCTGCTTGTTTTCCTATATCTGGACGCATACCAGCTCCCAAACCTCTTGTACTTTGAATACCAAGTTGTATTTTTTTCTTACAATTTGAAATTTGTAAAGCCTGAGCATCTGTATTTGCTATTACAAAATCAACACCTTCTAAATTTGAATTAATCATATTGTTCACAGCATTACCGCCTGAACCACCAACCCCTAAAACTGTAATTTGTGGATGTAGATTAGGACCTACATCTGGTATAGAAATATTTATAGTCATTTATTACTCCGCCGTTTATTTATATTTTTTAACGATACACCGTCGAAACCGTCAACAAATATAACTATATATTGTATGTTATATTATATATATTGATCAAGCCAAGTAGAAAAACGACCGAAAACAGTATTTTTTGATATTTTTTGGCTTTTTTTCATGAAATTTACATCATATTCATCAGAATCATATAACACAGATCCTATAGTTTGAGCAAATTGAGGACCTGAGAAAGATTTATTTAATCCATTGATTACAGGCTTACCAATCCTTACATTACTATCAAATATAATTTGTGCATAATCTGCAATACCTTCTAATTGAGAGCCTCCACCTGTTAAAACTAAATTTTTAATTCTCTTTTTGTGCAGATTATATTGTTTTAATTTCTGCCAAACTAACTCTAACGTTTCTTCTATCCTTGGTTTAATAATAGAGTTAATTGTACTCCGATTAATTTGTTTAAATTTATCAAAATCAGAAGAAACAACAGGTACCTCGATAATTTCATACTCATCACTAGGCGAAGATAAAACTGAACCATAAAGAGTTTTAAGGCGTTCTGCACTTTCTTTTGTTGTTGAAACACCTCTTGCAATATCATTGGTAATATTCAAACTACCAATATTTATTGCATCTGCAAAAAATAATTTATTATTTTCAAAAACAACTATAGAAGTAGAGCTTTCACCTAGATCAACACAAATAGCACCGAGATCTTTATCATCATCATTAAGTATTGCCATAGCTGAAGAAAGAGGTGTTGGTATAAAATTATCTATATGAATTTGTAAATCATTAAATATACTTTTTATAGTATTAATAATATTTTTATTAATTGATAATTTATAGAAATTTAAATTTAAGTTTTTTGCATAATTACCTACTGGATTACCATAAAATATTTTTTCATCTAGTTCATAACTTAAAATATAGTTCATTATAATCTCTTGATCATCATAATTATTAAAAAAAGAAGATTGATTAATAGCTTTTTTAAGATGAAGATCTGTAATCAATTCATTTTCAACTTCAATTTTTGAATTATAAAAAAAAGATGTAGAATCAGTAAGGGGTAAATTAAGATTAATAGATTTTATTTCAGTTTGTGATTCTTTAGCTGCCAAATTAATAACTTCTTTTATTTCTTTTTTAACTAAATCTAAATTAATAAAAGTATTTTTTTTAATATTCGCTGTAGGATAATTAATAAAAGACAAAATTGTTGGTGGATTATTAATCTTTAAATTACAAACAACACAAGATATTTTAGAGTTGCCTATATCTATTCCAACTTTAATCATTTAATTCTCCTTATATCTTAGTATAGCTTTTTGCTTCATTCTAAGATCAATGCTTTCTATATCATTTAATTCATTATTAGAAAAATTCATAAATATTTTTTTATAATTATTTATGGCTTCTTCAATATTTTTTTCTGGAAGTTTTAATAAAATATTATTATCTAACTTTAAATTCCACCTCCTATTATTTATAAACTTCGCAATTTTAATAATATTTATAAAATCAGGAGAAAGTAAATCAAATAATATCTTTGATTCATTCATTGAGTTTTCACCTTCAAAAATAACTAATTTAGAAAATCTATGATCATTATCAATTAAAATTTCTAGGATTTTTAAATCTTTACTAAATAAAACATTATGATAACCAGAAAAATATACACCTAGGGGTTCATGCTCTTCAACGTTAACTATAATTTTGTTATTATAATTACTTCTAATATTAATTGATTTTATCCAATTATTTTCATTAATTTTAATCATAATATCTCCAATCGGTATTAAGAAAATAGACTTATCTTTATACAAATTGAAAAACTTTAAAATTTCTTCTTCATTAATATAATTCAGGCCAGTGATAGTTATTTCAGATAAGACATATTGATATTTTTTAGAGTAGTTTTCAATATAATTATTTATTTGATTTAATACTTTATGATTATTTGCAATGTAGGTATAAAAAAAAAAAATAGAAAAAAAAAATAGAAATAGATATAAAATTTTTTTTGAGTAAAAAAATTTTTTACGCCTTTTATTTAAAAAATTTTTTTTCACAGAGATAAATTAATTATGTTCATTATTAATTGATCAAAATTAATTTTTTTATATTTTAATTGTTCAGGAAGTAAAGAAATAGGAGTTAAACCTGGTTGAGAATTTATTTCTAAAAAATAAATCTTGTTGTTATAATATAAAAAATCAGACCTACTAATTCCTTTACATCCAATTGTATCGTGAGCTATTTTCGCATACTGAAGACAAGTTTCATACATTGTTTTTGGAAGTGTAGCTGGTAAAATATGTTTAAAAAATCCTTTAGTATACTTTGACTTATAATCATAAAATGAATTTTTGGGAATAATTTCAGTAACTTCTATTGCCTCACTTTTATTATTATTATCAATTACTGAAACAGTTAAATCTCTTCCAGGAATATATTTTTCAATTAATAACGTATTATGATTTTTATAAATTTTAAGATAATCATATAAATTATTTTTTAAATTCATTATATCTTTATAATTATTAAATATTCTAACTGCAAAACTAGATCCGCTTGCAACTGGCTTAATAACAAAAAACTCAAATTTGTTAATAATTTCAAGTATTTTTAATTCATTGATTTCTTTAGTATCTAAAATAATTGAATCAGCAGTTAAAATTTTCGTATTTTTAATTTTTTCTTTCGCTAAATACTTATTAAAAGCAATATTAGAAGATATCGCATCTGAATGAGTATATTTAATAAAATTTTCATCTAAAATTTTCTGTAACGATCCATCTTCTCCAAAAGTTCCATGTAAGGCATTAAAGCATAAATAATCTTTACTATATTTGTCAATTATTTTAACAAAATTTTTTGGATTGACCATTATTGAATCAAATTCAATATTTAAATTCTTTAAAGATTTTTTGACTTCGCTAGCTGTATTTATAGACACTTCATGCTCTTCATTAAAGCCACCTTCTAGAATTAATATTTTTAACATAATTATTGACTACCTAATATTTGTATTTCCCACTCAAGTTTTATTTCAAACTTATTAAAAACTTTATCAATAATTCTCATACCAAGTTCTTCAATTTGTGTGGCTGATGCTTTGTTAGTATTAATTAAAAAATTTGCGTGTTTATCACTCACAAAGGCATCTCCAACACTTAAGCCCCTACAACCTGCATTTTCAATTAATTGGGCAGCAAAATTATTATTTGGATTTTTAAAGGTACTGCCTCCTGTTTTATTTTTAAGAGGTTGAGATTTTTCACGTCTAATTTTTATTTCAGCAATTTTATTATCTATTTCATCTTTATATCCATATTTTACACCAAAATAAGCTGATAAAACAATATCTTCTTTAGGCAAAGATGATTTTCTATATTTAAAATTCAATTGTTCTTTTGAAAGTAATTTAATCTTTCCTTTCTTATTAATTGTTTTGATACTTTTTAAAACATTTTTTGTTTCAGAGCCAAAACATCCTGCATTCATTTTAACTGCGCCGCCAATAGTACCAGGAATGCCTGAATAGAATTCTAAGTTTTTAATTACGTTTTCTTGAGAGAATTTTGCTAAGTTTTTGTCTAATATTCCTGCACCGACATTAATCAAATCATCTTGTAAAAATATTTGATTAAATGATTTACCTAATTTAAAAATTATACCATTAAATCCTTTATCTCTTATTAGTATATTTGATCCAGCACCAATAATCTCATATTGTAAATTTCCAATATTATTTAAAATAATTTCAAGCTCTTTTTCATTATAAACTAGACAATAAATAGCAGTTCTTCCACCTGCTTTAAACCATGTATATTTTGAAATATCAAAATCATAAAAAAATTTACTTTTTAATTTTTTTTTAATTTCTTCAATATTATGTTGCATTACTATCTTTAATTAATTTTTCAGCATCATGCGTAATAGATCCAGCACCCATAAAGATAATAAGATTTTCATTTTCAAAATAAGGTTTTAATTTATTTAAAAAACTATCTTTATGATTGAAATAAAATGTATTTTTATTTAATTCTCTTAATTTTCTAACCAAATTTTTTGAATTTATTCCTCTAATAGGTTTTTCACCTGCAGGATAAATATCTAATATATACAAAATATCGATTTTTTTTAAAATGTTAATAAAATCTTTAAATAAATATTTTGTTCTTGAATATCTATGTGGTTGAAAGATTACTATTATCTTTTTTTTTGCAAGTTGTTTTGCAATATCATAACTTGCTTTTATTTCTGAAGGATGATGTGCATAATCATCATATATTGATGCTTGTTTAATTTTACCCAAATACTCAAACCTTCTTTTAACACCTTGAAAATCAATTAGAGATTTTTGAATTTTCTTTATTGGAACTTTTATAATTAAGGATACTATAATAGCTGCAGTAGTATTCAAAACATTATGTTCCCCCAAAAGATTACTTTTAAAATAATAGCGTCCTTTAATGCCTTCAATTATATTTTTTTTTATTAATAAAGAAAATTCTGTATTATTTTTATTTTTTTTGATTATCTTAATCATGACATCAGATTTTTTTTGATTTTTAGAATAAGTAACTATATTTCTTGTTTTTATTTCTTGAGATAATATTTTAAGATTTTTATTATCAATACATAAAATAGAGTATCCATAAAAAGGAATATTATTAATAAATTCTCTGAAAGCCATCATCAGATTATATTTAGTTTTATAAAAATCTAAATGTTCAAGATCCAGATTGGTTATAATATTTATCTCATGAGGTAATCTTAAAAAAGAACCGTCGCTTTCGTCAGATTCAACCACCATCCACTCACCTTGACCAAATCTATTATTCTTAGAATAAGAATTAATAACTCCTCCATTAACAATGGTTGGATCAAAATTTGCGTAGTCCAATATTGATCCAACTAAACTAGTTGTAGTTGTTTTCCCATGAGAGCCAGCTATAGCAATAGATTTTTTTGATTTCATTAATTCAGCTAACATGTCAGCACGACTTAACAAAGGAATAGCTAATTTTTTACATTCTAATAACTCTGGGTTATTTTTTTTAATTGCTGAAGAAAATACTGCTGCCGTTATATTTTTAATATTTTTTTTATTATGACCAATAAAAAATTTAATACCTTTTTTTCTAAGTCTTTGAATATTTTTATTAATACTTATATCGCTACCTTGAATTCCATAACCTAAGTCTAACATTAACTCAGCAATACCAGACATGCCAATACCCCCTATTCCTACAAAATGGATATTTATTTTTTTTAATTTTTTATTTATTTTCATCTTGTAATACTTTTAGCATTAATTTGTTGGCATTTGGAATTAGAATTTTATTTAAATAATTTTTCATTATTTGTCGTTTTTGAGAGTCCTCAATTAAATTTCTGAAAATTTCTAAACTATTTTTTTTATCAAATTTATTTTCATTTATTATAATTGCACATTGTTTGTTTTGTAAATACTGAGCATTCTTAATCTGATGATTGTTAACAGCAGAAGGTAAAGGAAATAAAATTGAGGGTATCTTATAATAAATTAAATCATTAATAGTGCCTGCTCCAGATCGAGTTATCGCTATATCAGTCACTTCTAATATTTCATGGATATCATGGTAAAAATCCTTTATTACAAATTCTACATTTATATTTTTCAATGCTTTTTTTACCTTTTCCTTTAATTCGTTAGGTGATTGAATAATAATTTTAATTTTTTCTGCTTCTTTTATCGTTAATTCACTAAACATTAGTAATAAACACTTTGTCATAGAAACTGATCCTTGGCTTCCGGAGTAAATAAATATTGTTATTTTTTTGTTATTGTCGTTATTGTTTTTACTCTGTTTTATTGATGCTTTAATTTTTAATAAATTTGGCAAACCAACGTAATAAGTTTTATATAAATATTTTTTTTCTATATTTTCGGTATTTTTAAAATTAATAAATATATTCTTTGCATTTGACAAAAATAGTAAATTAACTCTACCCATAAATGAATTTTGCTCATGAATATGAATATCAATTTTTTGAAATATCTTAAAAATTGTACAAACTAAGACTGGAAGAAAAGATGCATAACTTCCAAATGAGATGCAATGTCTAGGTCTAATTATAATTAAATAAAATATTGACTGAAAAAAACCAATTGATAATTTTATAATTGACCTAATTTTAAAAAAAAAATTACCAGATAAATGGGAAGATTGAATAGAAAAAATTTTTCCTTTAAAATTATTTTTATATTTTAATCCTCTGCGGTCAAGAATAATTGAACAAATATAGCCTTTTGAAATCAAGTAATTTCCAAAATTAATAGCTGGTAAAACATGTCCGCCTGTTCCTCCAGAACAAATAAGTATTTTTTTATCGTTCTTCATTTGCTTTTTTTGTCAAAGATAATAAAAATCCAAATAAAATAGCACTAGAAATCATGGAAGATCCTCCGTAGCTAATTAAGGGCAAAGTCATTCCTTTTGTAGGGATCAAGTCGAGAGAACTAAATATATTAAACAAAGATTGGAGCCCAAAAGAACAAGTCAAACCTACTGTTGCTATTATTTTAAATGGATCCTTCATTCTTAATAATTTTAATAAGAATCTTATAATCAAAAACAATATCAACAAAACAATTATAGAACAAAAAATAAAACCTAATTCTTCTCCTGCAACTGCAAAAATAAAATCAGTATTTGCATCAGGTATTCTCTCTTTTAAAATTCCTTGTCCTGGGCCCTTTCCTAATAATCCCCCTGATTTAAAAGCTTTCAGACTTAAATCAATTTGATAAGTATCAGCAGTTGGATTAAAAAAAGTATTTACTCTTTGCTGTACATGATCAAAAAAATAAAATGAAAAAATACTAAATGCTATTAAAGAAACTCCTGCGATAATTATTAAAAACAGAGAAAGTCCGGCAACAAATAGCTGACAAAAAAAAGTGATAGAAATTAAAAAGGTCATACCAAAATCAGGTTGTAAAATAATTAAACTACATATTATGATAAAAAAAGTAACAAGAGCTATCAAATATAAATTTCTTCTGTTAATACCTTGAGTAATACACCAAGCACTTAATACAAAAAAAAATGGTTTAATAAATTCCGAAGGTTGAATACTCAAACTATATAATTTGAACCAACGTTTAGATCCTTTAATTTCATAATCAACAAATAAGACTGCAATTAATATTAAAATAAAGAATATAATTGAAATTAATGATAAACGACGAATAAATTTTACATCAAAAAAAGATAAAAAAATCATTATAAACATTCCAGTTATTGAAAAAACTAAATGCTTATTAAAAAAAAGATAAGAGTCATTAAGAGAAAAAGAGAGTATTATTCCTATAAGAGAAAGTAATAATATTAATATCAAATTAACTTTATCAATTTCTGTCCACCAATTTTTAATATATACAAATTTATTCATAAAACTAATCGACTTATAAGATCTTTAAAATGATTTCCTCTTTCTTCAAAATTCTTATATTGATCAAAAGATGTGCATGCTGGAGAAAAAAGTAAAGTTAAAAAATTTTTCTTATTAAAATTATCAATAAAGATTTTATTCAAGGCAATTTCTAAATTTTTACAGATTTCGCAATTGATTGATTTTTTTAACTGATAAAATATCATATCAGCTGATTTACCAATTATATAAACTTTTCTTATTTTTTTCTTATAGTTAATAAAAGATGAAAAATCATTTTCTTTTGCTTTTCCACCTAATATTAAATTAACGTTATTATAATTTATTAAAGACTTAATTGATGCGTCTACATTGGTGGCTTTACTATTATTAATTATACGCATTTTTTTATTATAAATTACTTCTTCCATACGATGAGGAAGTCCCTTAAATTCTGACACAACTTTTATAAATTTTTTTATATTTAGTTTTAATATTTTAGTGACAACATAAGCTGCTAAAATATTTTGTTTATTAAATAATCCAAAAAGTGAAGGTGAAATTTTATTAATAGAAATTAACTTATCTTTATGAAAAAATCGATCGACTATATTATTATTTTGAAAAAAAATACCTTTATTAATTTTTTTTAAAGATATAGGAATAATATTAAGATGTTTATTTCTATTAAATAAATTTAAACAATTGTGATCGTCTATAGAAATAATATTATATGATTCTTTATTATGATTTATTATTTTTTCTTTTTGATGAACATATTCATCAAAGTTTAAATATCTATCCATATGATCTGGAGATATGTTTAATAATATTGATATAAAGGGATTAAAACTAGGCGCTGACTCTAGTTGAAAAGAACTTAGTTCAATGACATGAAAAGGTGCTTTGATATTTAAATTTTTAAATTCTAATAAAGGTACACCAATATTACCTCCTACAAAATTTTTTATTTTATTCAATTTCAAAATATCTCCAATTAACTTGGTAGTGGTAGATTTGCCATTTGTTCCTGTGACAGCTATTATTTTTTCATTAGTTATTAAACGAGAATAGAATTCTAAATCACGAAAAACTTCAATCCCATTTTTTTTTAGTATATTCATTTTTTTATTATTTAAAGAAATACCAGGAGTTAAAAATACCTCATCAATAAATTTTAGATCAATGTTTTTTAAATCCATAAAATTAATTTTTTTAATAGATTGGATTAATTTTTCTCTAATTTTTATTTCATCATCCCAACATATGAATTTTTCTTCAATATTTTTTAAAAAAGTAATTAAAGATATTCCACTTTTATTTAATCCATAAATATATTTCATTAATATAAAATAATTTACCTTATTTTTAATGTTGCTAAACCAATTAATGCTAAAACAATTGTTATAATCCAGAATCGAATTACTATTGTTGATTCAGCCCATCCTTTTTTTTCAAAATGATGATGCAGCGGTGCCATTTTAAAAACTCTTTTTCCCGTTAATTTATAACTAACTACTTGGACAACTACCGAGAGAGTTTCCAAAACAAACAATCCTCCTACAATTGCAAGTACAATTTCATGTTTTACAATTATTGCTAATGATCCAAGTGCGCTTCCCATAGCTAAAGAGCCAGTGTCTCCCATAAATACTTTCGCAGGAGGTGCATTAAACCATAAAAATCCTAAAGCTGAACCAATTAATGCTCCACAAAAAACCGTTAATTCTCCACTCTCTGCAATATAAGAAATTTGTAAATAGTCTGAAAAAATAATATTTCCTGAAACATAAGCAATAAATGCGAAAGCCATCGCAACTATCATTACTGGAACTATCGCAAGACCATCTAATCCATCAGTTAAATTTACAGCATTTGCAGATCCAACAATTATAAAAACACCAATAACATAATAAAAAACACCAAAATTTATGATAAAATTTTTAAAAAAAGGAAAAGTAAGTGTGCTTTCAATGTTTGATGGGAGAGAAATTTGAATAAAATATATAATAATAATGCTAAAAATAATTTGTAAAAAAATTCTAGTAGATGCTTTTATTCCTTTATTATTCTTATATTTTATTTTAATAAAATCATCTGCAAAACCTAAGGAACCAAAGATCAAACATGAGAAAAAACAAATCCATATAAATTTATTTTCTATATCTCCCCAAAGTAATAATGAGGTTCCCATGCTTGTTATAATTAAAATTCCACCCATTGTTGGAGTGCCAGCTTTTTGAATTATATGATTTAATGGACCATCAGAACGGATAGGTTGTCCAATTGGCTGAAATGAAGATAATTTTTTAATTATGATTTCACCAAAAATTAAAGAAAATAAAAGTGAGCTAAGAATTGCTGCTCCTGTCCTAAATGTAATATAATTAAACAAATTTAAATATGAAAAAACATCAATGTATTCCTCGGCCAAATAATTAAACAATTAATTCTCTCCTTTTTTTAACAAACTCATAGTTATGTTTTTAGTTAAAGAAGTATTTGAACCTTTAACCAATAAAATATCTTCATTATTTAATGTTTTCTCAAGATAAGTTAAAATAGATTTTTTATCAGACATAAATTTAATTCTACTATTTTTTTTCTTTAATTTATTTAAAGCTGATTTCATTAATTTACCACATATAATAACGTCGTTTATGTTAAGACTTATTACATGTTTAAGAATTTCAATATGAAATTTAATTTCATTAACGCCTAATTCTTTCATATCACCTAAAATCAATACTTTTTTTTGATTATTCTTTATTTTGATCTGATTTAAGTAATCAACACTAATCTTCATCGTTTGAGGACTTGCATTGTATGATTCATCTATAAGATTTATAAATCTGTCTTTAAAAAAAATTTTACTTTCTAATCCTCGTCCCTCAATTAATTTAAAATTTTTTGTTAAAGAATTATCAATACCTAAATTATTATAATTACTTATTATTAGGCTTATCAAAATATTACTTATTTTTTGAAATTGATTATTTTTAATCTTAAAATTATAATCAATGCCTTCATAATTAATATAGGCATCTGACATTGAATCATTAATTCTATTAATTTTTTTAATATAACAATCACAACCATCATTTTTTCCAAAAGTAATTATTTTAGTTATTTTTTGTTTTTTTGCTAATTTACTAATATATATCTCATCAATATTGTTTTGTGGTATAATTAATAATTCTATATTTGAATTATATTCTGGATTAAATATATCTGATTTCTCAATAGCAATATTTCTAGTATTTTTTAAATTTTTTAAATGAACAGGAAAAATATTTGTAATAATTACTTGTGAAGGCATAATTATAGATGTTAAATTTCTTATTTCTTTAAAATTATTTGTACCCATTTCAAATACTGCAAAATTAGAAGATAAATTAATGTTGATTAAAGAAATAATTATTCCTAAATAATTATTATAACTTTGAATTGAAGCTGAAACTGTAGATGTTTGTGAAATAATAAACTTTAAATTTTCTTTTAGTGTAGTTTTACCAATACTACCTGTTATTCCTATTACGATACCTTTATATAAATTTCTTTTATAATTTGCGACAGACAAAAGAAAATTAAATACGTCTTCTACTAAAATAATTATCTCATTTTTAAGATTTTCATCAAATTTTTTATCTGTAATTATAAATTTAGCTCCATTAAAAATTGATTCTTGTATATAATCATTTCCATGAGTATTACTTCCAGCTAAAGCGACAAAAACATCACCTTTACAAATATCAATACTATTTATTTTAATTTTACTTTCATTGTTTAATAAATATTTTTTAACATCTAAATTTAAATTTTTATTTTTAGTCATTTTATTTTTTGGATAATTGATTTACAAATTTTAGCATCTTCAAAATTATTTATTTGATTCTTAAATATTTGTTTTTTTTCATGACCTTTGCCCGCTATTATAAGTATTTCATTTTTATTGAGATTATAGATTGCCTCCTCAATGGCTTTTTTTCTATCTGGTATTTCAACAGCCTTTGCACATTTTGATAAAATAGCTTTGCGTATTTTTTGTGGATTTTCATATCTTGGATTATCATCTGTTATATATACTTTGTTTGCGTATCTATTAGCAATATCTCCCATTAAGAACCTCTTACCTTTGTCTCGTCCTCCTCCACAGCCGAAAACAACACTAGGCTTAGTTTTCAAAATTGTCTTGTTAATAAGTACGTTTTTTAGTGCATCTGGTGTGTGTGCATAATCTACAAAAATTTGTGAATTATTTTTTAGTTTTCCAATTTTTTCCAATCTGCCCTCAGGTTTTTTCATCTTAGGCAATACGTTTAATATTTTTTCAATATTAATATTAATACATAAACAACAACATATGGCACAAGTAATATTTTCTAATTCTATTGAAGAATAATCAAATAAATTAATTTTAAAATTCTTTTTATAAATTTTAATTTTATTCTTATTGGAAAATATGTTTATATCACTATTTTTTGTTCCATAAGTAATAATTTTATTTGTTTTATGAAGTGTTTTTTTTAATTTTTTAGTAGCACTAATATTATCATTAATAATAGCTATTCCATCTTTTGCTAATTTATGAGTAAAAAGTTTAATTTTAATATTTTTATAATTTTTATATGTCTTATGATAGTCTAAATGATCATATGTAATGTTGGTAATAGCAGCAATATTTATTGGAAAATCCTTTATGCGGTTCTGCGCTAATGCATGGCTAGAAACCTCAAAAACAAAATTATATAAATTATTATTTTTTTTTAAAAAAGCATCTTGATATAAAACTTCGTATTCAGAAGTGGTGAGATTAGAATTTCTAATTTTTTTACAATTTTTATAAAATCCAAGTGTTCCATGAGATTTAATTGGTATATTATTAAGTTTGCATATTTGTGAAATAAACCAAGCTACTGATGTTTTTCCATTTGTACCTGTTATACCTATGGAATTTATAGGTTTATATGGAAACAAAATATTAAGCAAAATTTTTGCATTTTTATTTAAATTATCAACAACAAATTGAGTAATTGAAAAATTTTTTCGGTATTTATTAGTTAGTAATGCAACTACACCTTTTTTTAACCCTTCTTCAATATATTCATTTTTAATTTTTTTATTAACATCAATAATAAAAATTGAGGCCTTATCTACTGAATTTGAATTGGAATATATATTGGTATAGTTAATTTTTTTTTTCTTAAGATTATATATTTTTTTACAATTAATGTATTTTGGAATATCAGTAAGTAGCATATTTTCTTTGGTAATCTACTCTTATGTCAGCATTAAGAATTTCATCATTAGGTATTCTTGGTATGTTAAGTATTTCTATCATTCTCAATATAATATTTTTTACTAGTGGAGCACTTACTGTTGCGCCAGTTAAATTTTTTATTTCTTTAGTTTTATTAGGATTTTCAATTATTGACAGAACAACATATTGAGGCTTTGAGATTGGGAAGACGGCAATAAAAGATGTTAGATTTTCATTTTCCAGGTATTTTCCATTTTTATTAAGATCTGCCGTGCCTGTTTTACCACCAATTTGATAACCTTCTATTTTGACTTGTTTTCCTGTAAATTTTGTTTCTAAAACTACGGCTCTTAACAATTTTAAAATATAATCAGAAGTTTGTTTTTTAATTATTTGCTCTGAATAATCTGTGTCATTTTGATGTAATAATATTTTAGGAATGACTTTTATTCCCTCATTAGAAATTGATGCATATGCTGAGATAAGATGAAGGGGTGTTATTGCAAAACCATGGCCATATCCTATAGTCATAGTTTCTATTAAGCCCCAATTATTTTTATTACCTAGTGGCTTGGCAGCTTCTTTTAAATGAAAATTAATTTTATCATAAAAACCTATTTTCTTAAAAAATTCTATTTGATTATTTTTTCCAATTATTTTTGCTATTTTTGCAATGCCAATATTGGATGAATTAACAACTATTTCTTTAATATTATAATTGCCATCGTGTGGATGATAGTCATGAATGGTTCCTTTAATTGGCTTTGATACATCAAAAGACATATTAGGAGTAATCAAATCTTTATCAATTCCCATAGCTACTGTTAATGGTTTAAATGTTGAACCCATTTCATAATTTGCTTGTAAAGCTCTATTTAAAAGATTCTTTTGATTAAAAGTTCTTTTTTTATTTGGATCAAAATCTGGATAACTAATTAATGAGAGTATTTCTCCATTTTTTAAATTCATAATAATACTAATTCCTGAAACTGCTGAAAATTTATTAATTATTCTGACCAATTCTTGACGAACAGCATTTTGTAAATTGACATCAATTGTTAAATAAATATTTTTACCTTTGCTTAATTCATCATCAAAACCTCTTTCTGCTCCAGATTGACCTTTATTATCAATATTAACATATCCGATAGTATGAGAACCAATATTATGAAATGGATAAACTCTTTTTATATTTTTCTCTGTTTGCAAATGTATTTCACCTAATTCAATAATTTTTTGATGTTCTTTTGGTGAGATATTTCTTTTTATATAAACAAAATTTTTATTTGAATTTAAATTATATAAAATCTCATCTTTATTTAAAGAAAGAATTTTTGATAATTTATTAGATAAAACTAATTTATTTTTAATTTTAAAAGGCTCTCTTACTGAAAGAGAAAAATTATTTATATTTGTAGCTAATAGTTTGCCATTTCTATCATAAATTTTTCCTCTAACTGCTTCTTCTTCAATTAAAATTGCTTGTTTTGTATTAATTTCAAAGACCATTACATTCGCTATACGAAATATAACTATAAGATAAAAACTAATAAAAATAATAATTGAAAAAAAAATTCTTTTATGAAAATTTTTTAAAGCATCACTATCAAATATAAAAAATCTTTTAGACATTAATTATATAGTAATCCTATCGCATATCTGCCATTATAATCTTATCTAAATTACCTTTCTTAACATCGTTAAAACTCAATATATTATTAGTAGGCAATTGATTTTGATCTTTAAAATAAATTTTTTGTAATTTTTTTAAATAATTGTAATCATGATATAAGCTAAATTCAATTTCATTAATATTTACTTGATCATTAATAAATCTAATATTTTTTTCTAATGTAAAATTTTTTTTTTCAATATCTCGAGAAACATTACCTAAATGCAATAATGAAATAACAACTATACAATTTAAAAAAATTAATGTTAAAATGGCACTATAATATCTCATATTAATTTACTTTTTCTCCTACCCGAAGCTTAGCTGATCGAGAGCGTGAATTATTTAAAATTTCCTGCTCTGATGGTCTAATTGGTTTTTTGGTGATTACTTTAAATGTGATTGGACCTTCATCAGCTAGCTCCGGATAGTGGCGGGAGGAACGCCATCTTTTACCACTATTGTGGTTGAAGAAATCTTTCACAATTCTATCTTCTAGACTTTGGAAAGAAACTACAATTAATCTACCTTTTGGACTTAATAATTCAATAGATTTACTAAGAGCCAAAGATAGTTCATTTAATTCATCATTAATATAAATTCTAAGTGCCTGGAAAGTTTTGGTGGCAGGATGTATTTTTGATTTATATGCTTTGTTAATTGGATATAATTTTTTTATTAAACTAGCTAATTCTACAGTACTATCAATAAATTTAATTTTTCTTAATTTTACAATATGTTTAGCAATTCTTCTAGATAATCTCTCTTCACCAAATTTAAAAAAAATATCTGCTAATTTTTCTTCTGAATAATTATTTATTACTTCAGAAGCTTTTGTAGAGTTGCAGCCCATCCTCATATCTAAAGGTCCATCATATGAAAAAGAAAAACCCCGATCTCCATTATCTAATTGATTTGTTGATAAACCCAGATCAAATATAATTACATCAAAATTATTTTTTTCAACTTTAGAATTATTTGATATTAACTGATCAATATTACTAAAACATCCATTAATTAATGAAAAATTTTTATATCTTTTATTTAAATCTAAAGCAAAAATATTACTTATAGGATCTCTGTCTATCGCGGTTAAATGACATACATCAAAATTTTTTAATATCGATTCTGAGTAACCGCCTCCTCCAAAAGTTGCATCAATAACATTTATTGATTTATCTTGAGGTATAAATGAACTAACTTCATTTAACATTACTGGAATATGACTATTTTTCATAAGACAAATTATTAGGTGATAAAATTGAACTTAAAGTTTTGTTTTCATTTATTAATCTAGCTCTAGAATTTTTTTGCCTCTCTACAGCTGCCTTTGGTTCCCAAATTTGAAAATAATAACCTTGACCAACAAACGTTGCTTCTGAAATTATATTAGAGTGTTCTTTTAAATTCTCTGGAATTAAAAAACGTCCCTCTTTATCAAGGTTGGTTGGGATAATTTCTGAAAAAATAGAAGTTGCAAAATCATCTTGATCATCAGAAAAAATATCTAATTTGTTTATACGATTAGCAATGTCTCTGATTCTATCAGTACTACATCCCTCAATAGAATTATGCTTCAATGACTTATATAAAATAACTTGATTCTTGTTATTTTTAGGCAAAGCATTTCTAAAAATTGATGGAAAGGATATTCTCCCTTTTTTATCAATTTTATTAATGAATTGTGATACAAATAATTCCATAATTATAATTATTTAAAAATTTAAATTAATTTGGGTTAACATGGGATATTATGGGCGTCAATGGGTATACTTCTATAAATTTATAATGTTCTATAAATGTTCATGGTAAAGATGGTGCATAAGCCGGGTTCTGTAAATTTATTACTAAATTTGATGATCATTAATCTAGAGTAAGTGTCACCACTTACTTCAAGCAGCCTACCCGAATAACTTAACTGGAAATTAATTGTTATTCCTATTTGGCCTTGCTCCTAAAAGGGTTTTCAATGCCATAATTGTTACCAACCATGCGGTAAGCTCTTACCTTACCATTTCACCCTTACCTTAAAAAAGGCGGTATATTTTCTGTTGCACTATCCCTAAGCTTTCACTTGCCAGGTGTTACCTGGTTTTATTTTCCAGTGGAGCCCGGACTTTCCTCTTGATATTTCAAGCGATCATCGCACCATCTTAATCAATTAAATATTAGAAAAAGACTAATAGGTCAATGATTGTTTAAAATGAACTCTAAGTATGGAATAAGTCTCATTATCCAATTTACCATTAATTAATGATCTTCTATAATGCATTTGATAGGCTCTAATTAAAAGCTCAAATTTAGCTTTGCTTTTCAATGCGAGTCCAATCTCATAACCTATACTACTCAGCATATATAAGGATCTTTTTTTAATTGTTTTCAATGATAGTTTATCAAGATAAATATCTACATATTTTAAATTTTTTTTTGATTTTTTTGGTGGTAAAACAATAAGTTTACTTTTGGCAAGTTCTTCCCAAGGAAACTTTTCACCTGGATCAATTTTCCTATAAGGGGCAATGTCAGAATGAGCCAATATATTGTATGGCTTAATTTTAAACTCTTTTTTTAAATATAGTAATAATTTTTTTAATGATATAATTTGTAACGATGTAAAATTCTCAAAATTTAACAGATGTCCTGAGTTATCAATTTCAATGCCAATTGATTTTGAATTTATATCTTCTAATTTCCGCCATTTAGATGTTCCAGCGTGCCACGCTCTATAATTTAAATTAACTAAATTAAAAACAATGCCAAGTTTATTAATTAAAAAATGACAACTAACCTTATTTTTTTTTTTACATAAATGTTTGATAGCCTCAATATCAGATTTCATTGCAGTATAATGAATAACTATATATTCGATAGATAAATTATTTTTTCTTTCATTATAATTAGGTGATTTATATTTATTAATTAATTTCATTTAAATCCTAATTTAATCAATATATATAACTTAATAAATGATTAAAAGAGTTCTATTAATTATATTTTTTTCTTTTATTATTTTTCTTAATGGTTGCTCAAACGATAACTCTTACCCTAAATTAGATACAATTAATGAAGCTCCCGAAACTTTATACGAACTTGCAATGATAGATTTAGAAAATGACCTTTTAGATAATGCAGAATTAAAATTTAAAAATATTGATTTTAAATATCCATTATCAAATGAGGCAATTCAATCACAAATAATGTTAGGTTTTATTGAATACTTAAGATTAAATTATGAAGAAGCGATATTTAAATTCAATCGGATTATTAATCGATTTCCTTCACATAAAAATATTGACTATGTTTATTATATGCGTGCATTATCTTATTTTGAGCAGATACGTAATGAAAAATTAGATGCAAATAAAAATTTGCAAGCTCTTAAAAACTTTAATCAAATTATTAATCGCTTTCCTAAATCAAAATATTCAAAAGACAGTAATCAAAAAATTATTTTAATTAAAGAAAATATAGCAGCAAAGCACATGGATATAGCAATGTTTTATCATAAACAAAGAAAATATACTGCTGCATTAAAAAGATTTAATATAGTAATTAATGATTATTCATATTCTAAATTTACTCCAGAAGCTTTATTTAGAATGGTTGAGATTTATTATACACTTGGATTAGATGAGGATGCCAGAAAAACTGCTTCTGTTATTGGTTTTAATTATCCAGATTCTAAATGGTACAAATATAGTTATGACTTAATAAATAATGAACAAAATATTAGTGAAAAAAGATCTCTATTTTCTAAAATATCTAATTTATTAACTAATGATGATAAAAAAGATTAATAAAGAAGAAGAAGAAGTCAAAAGGCGCTTACAGATTTTATCTAAAGTAATCACAAAAAACAATATTCTTTATCATCAAAAAGATCATCCAAAAATATCAGATAAAAAGTATGATGAATACGTTAAAGAAAATGATCAGCTAGAAAAAGAATTTCCGCACCTCGTTTTAAAAGATAGTCCGAATAAAGTTGTTGGTAGTTTATTATATAACAAGTTTGAAAAACATCAGCATAAAACAGAAATGTTGTCATTAGGTAATGCTTTTAATAAAACTGATATGATAGATTTTATTAAAAGAACAAAGAAATTTTTAAATCTAGATGAACAAAAAAATATCTCTTTTATATGTGAGCCAAAAATTGATGGCTTGTCATTAAATTTATTCTATAGATATGGAAAATTAGAAATTGCAAGTACGCGAGGGGATGGCAAAATTGGAGAAAATGTTACTAATAATATAACTAATATAATTGGAATTCCTCAGAATTTAAAAGGAAAAATAATTCCTGATGAAATAGAAATAAGAGGAGAGGTTTTTTTAAACAAAATGGACTTTATAAATTTAAATAATAACTTAGATAATAAAAATAAATTTTCTAATCCAAGAAATGCTGCTGCAGGAAGTCTTAGGCAATTAAATCCTGAAGTTACAAAAAATCGTCCGCTTCGTTTTATTGCACATGGACTAGGATTTAGTGAAAAGAAATATGAAGATATTAAAAGCTTTTATAAAGATCTTAAAGCTTGGAAAATTCCATACAATAAGCTTTGTAAGATGGCTAATAACGTTAATTCAATGATAGATTATTATAATAAATTAGAAAAAAAAAGAAGTGCGCTTAAATATGATATAGATGGAATAGTATTTAAAATTAATGAGTACAGTTTACATCACAGATTAGGTTTTGTTGGTAAGAATCCTCGATGGGCAATTGCATTAAAATTTTCAGCAGAAAAAACTATTACAAAAATAATAGATATAAATTTTCAAGTAGGGAGAACTGGTGCTATTACTCCAGTTGCACGTTTAGAAGAAGTAAATATTGGAGGTGTAATTATTTCAAATGCTACTTTACATAATTTTGATGAAATTCTAAAAAAAGATATTCGTGTAGGAGATAAAGTTCAAATACAAAGAGCTGGAGATGTAATACCACAGGTTATTAAAGTAATTGAAAAAGGAAAAAATAGAAATAAAATTTTAACTTACCCTAAATATTGTCCTGCTTGTCAAGCAATCACATTAAAAGAAAGTGGGGAAGCAGTTCTAAGATGTACAAATTTTTATACATGTGAAGCACAAATAACTGGTCAATTAATTCATTTTGTTAGTAAAAAAAGTATGAACATTGATGGTTTTGGAAGGAAACAAATAAAACAATTTTATGAATTAAATATTATCAAAAAAATTGAAAATATTTTTGATATTAATATACATAGAGAAAAAATATTAAAACTTAATGGCTGGGGGATTAAGTCTTTCAACAAACTTTTAGAATCTATTGATCAATCTAAAAAAGTTAGTTTAGAAAAATTTATTTTTTCATTGGGTATTAGATATTTAGGTGAGAATACTGCGAAATTAATTGCAAAAGAATTTATAACAATAAATAACTTTTTAACAAATGCACAAAATTTTAATAAATTAAAAAATATTGATGGCCTAGGACCAAAAGTAATAAATTCTATTAGCAAATATTTTATTAATCAATCAAACTACAATACTGTTAAAAATTTGATAGATAAATTACTAATTATTGATTTTCAAAAACCAAAAAATAAAAGCTTTTTATCGGATAAAACTATAGTATTTACTGGAACATTAACAAAACTCTCAAGAGATGAGGCTAAACATATGGCACAAGAATTAGGGGCTAAAATATCTAGCAGTGTATCCAAAAATACTGATTATGTAGTTGTCGGTATCAAGCCTGGTTCAAAAGAAAAAAAAGCAATTGAATTGGGTATTTCTATTTTGACTGAAAATGAATTGCTTAAAAAAATTAATTCATAAATTGTAAATATTTTATAAAAACTTTTCTTTGTGAAGATTTATCAAAATTTACTTCCGCACTGTCTCCTTCAATAAATATAATTTTTCCATATCCAAATTTTTGATGAAAAACCCTAGTACCTTTTTTTAAATTAGTGCTTGAGTTATGATCTTGATTAAAATCCCATTCATACTCAGTTTCTTTAATATTGGATAATAATCTTTTTCTTCCTGGGCTAATATCGCTAAAATTATTATACTGAATTTGTGAAAAATCATTAATAAAGTTATCTTCTTTCAAATAAGTTGAGTCTTTGATATCTATTAAATCTTTAGGAAGTTCTTCTATAAATCGAGAAGGTATATTAAAATCATGTGAAGCATATGAATATCTATTTTGATTAACATAAGTAATATGAATTTTTTTTCTCGCTCTAGTTAAAGCTACATATGCAAGGCGTCTCTCTTCCTCTAAACCCTTTTTTCCAAATTCATCAATAGATCTTTTATTTGGAAATACGCCCTCTTCCCAGCCTGCCAAAAAAACATTGTCAAATTCCAATCCTTTTGCTCCATGCATTGTCATTAATGTTATTGTTTGATCGCTGGTACTAGTAATATTTTCCATAACCAAACCTACATGCTCAAGAAAACCATCTAAATTTTCAAAATCTTTTAAGCTCTCAATAAATTCTTTAATATTTTCTAAACGATTAATATTTTCAGGATTTTTAGAATTTTTTTCTTCTTGTTCCAAATAATCAATATATTGAGAATCTTCTAGTATTAATTGAGTTAACTCAATATGATTCATTTCTTTTTTCAATTTATTCCATTTATTAACCTTTATTAAAAATTCACTTATTTCAATGCTCACTTTTGATTTATTATCCTGAATTATTTTATCAGCTGCTTCAAACATTGAAATATTATGAGTTCTGGCATTTTCATTAATTTTTTTTAATGTTGTTTTGCCAATTCCTCTTTTGGGAATGTTGATGATCCTCTCAAAAGCAAGATTATCATCAAGATTACTAATCAATCTAAGATATGCTATTACATCTCTAATCTCTTTTCTTTCATAAAATCGCAATCCTCCAATAATTTTATATGGCAAACCTAAGTTTATAAAACGGTCTTCAAATGATCGAGTATGAGCAGCTACACGAAACAAAATTGCTATCTCACTTAATGATGTTTTATGAGAAATTAATTTTTCAATCTGATCACTTACATAAAAAGATTCTTCTTTTGTTTGCCAAAAACCTGTAATAGAAATTTTTTCCCCTTGATCATTCTCACTCCATAATTCTTTTCCATATCTTCCTTTATTTTTTGCTATTAAAGTAGATGCGCATTCTAAAATAGTTTTAGTTGAACGATAGTTTTGCTCAAGTCGAATAATTAAAGGATTTAAAAAAAAATTTTTAAAATTTAGTAAATTTGTAATATCGGCTCCTCTCCATGAATAAATAGATTGGTCATCATCACCAACACAACAGATATTTTGATGCCCTTTGTAAAGGAATTCTAACCACTGTTGTTGTACATTGTTAATATCTTGATATTCATCAACCAATATAAATTTAAACAATTGCTGATATTTCAAACAAACTTCTTTATTATCTTTAAAAATTTTTATGCAAAAAAGAATTAAATCACCAAAATCTACACAATTTAAATATAAAAGTTCTTTTTGATATAAATAATATATTTTAATGATACCTTCATCTTTTCCACTAAATTTTGATATTTTAGCAGTATGAGGAAAGGCCCCCTTATTCTTAAATCCATTAATTATGGTTGCATAATATTTTGGCGTCTTATTTTTTATATCTATATTTTCTCTTTCACAAATTTGTTTAATTAACTTCAGTTGATCATCCGAATCGATAATTATAAAATTTGATTTTAAACCAACTAACTCAGCATGAGAACGTAATATTTTTGCAGATAAGGCATGAAAAGTTCCTAACCACATTTTATCAATTGGATAATTTAATAAAGAAGAGACCCTTATTTTCATCTCTGTCGCAGCTTTGTTAGTAAAAGTAACAGCCAAAATTTGATTAGGAAATGCTAGTTTTTCAATAAGTAGATGAAGAATCTTGTAAGTTAATACTCTAGTTTTGCCACTACCAGCTCCTGCAAGAACAAGGGTTGATCCATAAGAGTTTTCAACAGCTTTTCGCTGTTGTTTATTTAATAAATCAATATATTTTTTAGAATTTTCTGGCATTTTTATGCTATATTAAAGATATATATTTTTATATATACACGAAACCAAAAGTTAATATGCCATTTTTAAAAACATTCATAATAACAATACTGATAATTTGTTTTAATTTTTCTTTATTCGCATTAGATTCGGATTCGATTAATACTAATTCTGATGATTTTGAAACAGGAAACTTTGAAGATGAAGTTTATGATCCCTTTGAACCAATTAATAGAGCAATATTTAGTTTTAACAATGTTGCTGATAAGGTTATTTTAGAGCCAGTAGCTAAGGGATATAAAAATCTTCCTATCCCAGTGCAGTCAGGCATTGGTAATTTTCTGAGTAACCTTAAAATGCCGTTAATTATTGTAAACCAATTGTTACAAGGACAGGGCGGGAATGCAATTGATTCTACTGGACGTTTTTTAGTTAATACAACTGCTGGTATATTAGGATTGATAGATGTGGCAGATAACATTGGACTTGAAAAAAAACAAGAGGATTTTGGACAAACACTTGCGACATGGGGAGTTGGAGATGGTTTTTATCTAGTTCTTCCTATCTTTGGACCTTCTAATGTTCGAGATACAGCTGGAATGATGCTTACTTATGCAACGGATCCAATTAATGCATATGCTATTCGTGAAGATGAGACTTGGATTCTGCCAGTCAGAACTGCAACAAATGCCATAGACCAGCGTTCTAAAATTATTGATGAAGTAAATGCTTTACGTGATAATTCTCTTGATTATTATGCTGCTGTTAGAAGTTCTTATTATCAAAACAGAAAAGCAGCAATATTAAATATTGATGATAATTCACAAACTCCCCTACCTCTTATAAGTATAGAGTTTGAATAACTATTAATGCAAATATTTACAAAAATATTTTTTTTATTTTTTATTTTTTCAACACAAGTTTTTGGAGATGAAGCTTCAAATTGGTTAAAAAAAGAAATAGATGTAATTTTAGATGCCTATAAAAATACTAATATATCCAATGAGGTAAGATTTTTAATGATTGAAGATACCATTAATTACAATTTTGCTGGTGCGGGAATAGCAAAATTTGTATCAGGAGAAGCTTGGTCTAAATCAAACAAAGACACTAAAAAAAAATATATTAAATTATTTAAAAGACATTTAGCATTAAATATCGCTTCTATGATGAAAGGCTATTCTAATCAAAGCTATCAACTGATTAATGCAAAATATGATTCAAAAAATAAAGTTAGCTTAATTGATATGAAAATTTTTAATGATACAGGAGAGTTGATTGTTACATGGAGGGTTAAAAAAGCAAAAGATCGTTTCTTCGTAATTGATTTTTTAGTGGCTAATATTTCTTTAGTTGAAACTAAGCGTTCTGATTTTAATTCTATGTTAAAAACTGTTAACAACAATCTTAACAAATTTAATAAACTTCTAAATGATAAAAATGAAAGTAGTTACAACAAACTTGTAAATTAAGTTTTTAAATTTTTTATTTCTTCCTCCCCTAAAAATTCAGGTCTTTTGCATGTAGTGGAAGTTCTATAAATGCTAGAATTTTTTGATGAAATAAGGATACCATCCATTATTTCTAAAACATGCAATACAAATTCTATTGAACAACGGGCTTTTTTTCGATTAAGAATACAGTTTACCATATCTGATAATCCAATACCCCTATAATTAGCCACCATATTATCGCCATCTTCTTTGTTGGGAATACCTAACAACATATCTTTAGTAGTAATTTTTTCCCAATTAGATTCTTTATTAGAAATTTTTAATTCTCCACCAAAAAAATTTGGATCTGGTAAAATGATTGATCCTTTTAATCCATAAAGCTCAATGTTAGTATGTTGATGTTTCCATACATCCCATGAAGCAAAAAATTGTATTTTTGCTTTATTATAAAAATTTAAAACACCCATTAAGGTAGTTGGTGTCTCAACTTTTATTTTATCTCCATTACGAGGTTCGCTTGTAATAATTCTCTCTTCAGTTACTGTTTCACTAACACTCACAATACTTTCTACAGGTCCCAATAAATTTACCAACTGAGTTATATAATAAACACCAATATCAAATACTGGTCCTCCACCTGGCTTAAAAAAGAAATCAGGATTAGGATGCCAATGTTCCATACCATGAGACATTAGATTAAAAGTTCCTAAAACAATATTTCCAATTTTTTGACTATCAATTATTTCTTTTGCTTTCTGACCAGCTGCTCCCAAAAAAGTATCTGGTGCACACCCAACGTAAAGATTTTTTTCTTTTGCTAATTTCTGAATTGCTAGTCCTTCTTCAAAATTCATTGCTAGTGGTTTCTCTGAAAAACTATGTTTACCAGCTTCCAAAGTTTTCATAATAATTTCTTTATGTGCTGATGGAATAGTAAGATTAACAATGATATCTATATTGGGATTTAGTAATATTTCATCGACACTATGTGAAGTAACTTTAAATTCCTCAGCACTTTTTTTAGCAATATCATGATTAATATCAGCGCAAGCTGTTACCTTAAAATTATTAAAAATTTTATGTGAATTAAAATAAGTGGGTGCAATGTTTCCACAACCAATTATACCTACATTCATCTATAGGTCTAATGTATTTATGAAATTTAAAGATCTTGTAACGTACTCATTATAATCTTTAGGATCATCATGCTCTATAGCAAAAACTTTACAATCTGTTTTTTTTACTTCCGAGAGAACAGTTTTCCAATCAATAAAACCATCACCTATTGCACATTGGGAATCATGATTAAGTAAATTTAAATCTGAAGAGAAAAAATCCTTTAAATGACAAGCAATAATTTTTGAAGAGTACTTTTTTATCCAATATATTGGATCAGCTTTACCTGCAACTACCCATCCAAGATCAATTTCAAATTTTAAATTTTCATTATGATCTAAAATACATTCTATTGGCATTTTGCCACTTGGTAAAGGATTAAACTCAAATGAATGATTATGATAACCAAGAGTTAAATCATTATCTTCAAATATTTTAACATAAGATGATAATTCTTTGCCAAACTCATTCCACTCCTCTTCATTCCTATCAAAATTACTACTAAATTTTGCCCCAGGTTTTTCAGAAGGAGAAGGAACTATAGCAATTTGAATGTTTGCTTTTTTAATTTTTTTAATTATTAGATTGGGATCTTCTAAGTTTTGAAATCCAAAATGACAAGATGGTGAACTCATATTATATTTATCCATAAGCTCTTTGGTTTCATTGAAAGCTTCCACTTCAAAAAGCTCAACCTTATCCATCCCTGTTTCAGACAAAAATTTAAAAATGTCCTCATAGGGTTTAAAGTGTCTAGCAGTATATATTTGTAATGAAATTTTTTTTGAATCCATAAATAATTATTTAATAATTATATTTTTTTAAGTAAAAAGTTTTATTAGTAAAACGTTTTACTTGATATTTGTCAAGAGTTATATATTTAACTAAATTTGATTTTTGGAATAATTACATAAATGAAAAATAAAAAAATAAATATTACAGATTTAGCAAAAAAACTTAATTTATCAGTGAGTTCAGTATCTAGAGCATTAAATGGACATAAAAATATTTCTGAAAAAACGAAGTTTAAAATTTTAAAATTAGCAAAAAAATATGATTATTCACCAGATTTATCTGCCAAACGTTTAGCTTCTCAAAAATCTGATACCATAGCTTTTATAGCAACTATTAGCCCTTACGCCCCTGATTATGTACTTCTAGAATTCTTGGCTGGAATAACTTTAGGAATTAAGAATAGTTCAACTGAATTACTTGTAAAATTTTCTTTAAGTGAAAAAGAAGAAATTAATTATTATCATAATTTAATTAATTCTAAACAAGCTGATAAATTTATTTTCTATCGAACTAAGAAAAAAGATAAACGTATTGAATTATTACAAAAAAATAATATCAACTTTGTATCTTGGGGAAGGTCAAAAAGTTATAAAAATTATGCTTGGATGGACATGGATAATTATAAAAGTATAGAATTACTAATGTCTAGATTAATAAAATTTGGTCACAAAAAAATAGCGATAATTAATGTACATCAAAGTTTTAATTATGGATATCAAAGAAAGCAAGCTTATGAAAAAATATTAAAGAAAAATAATTTAAAATCTAATAAAAATTATTATCAAGAATCTTTAGCTGTGACTACCTCTAATGGTGTTACTCTAACAAAATTTCTTTTAGATTTAAATAATCCTCCAACAGCAATTATTTGTTCAGCGGATTTTTTTTTTATTGGGTGCCTGCAGGAATGTAATAACCAAAGACTGAAAATTGGAAGTAATATTTCCGTTGTTGGATACAATGATCATGATAATTATTTAAGTTCACAAAATCTCACTTTTATTAGTCATCCTTTATTAAGTATGGGACAAGAATCAGTACAAATTTTAAAGAATATAGAACGAGGTGAAAAACCTAATGAACAAATAAAATTAATAGAACCTATCCTACACGAAGGCAAAAGTGATGGCCACCTTAAGAAAACTTAATTTTGTTTAATTTAAATTAAGCCAATTAATTTTATCTTTTGTTAATTGAATATCCAAACTTGGTAAAGAGGTATTTATTTCTTCTATTTTTCTTGGTCCAATTAACGCTAAAGAAGGAAAAGATTGCTGAAGCGGCCATGTACCTGCAATGTTTTGTCCGGTCACATTCAACTCTTTTGCTAATTGATTGGCTCTTTTTCTCCTCTCTCTGTTATCTTTGCTATCATAGCAACTAATAGGTCCACTGCTATTTTCACCAGGTTGCCTCCAAGATGACTCATCTTTTGTAATTTTATCTTCTATTGCTTGACAAATCTCTGGTGGTAAAAAATATCCCCTGCCTTGACTTGACCAGGATAAATGTGCTGTCTGTGTTTTTTCTAAATATTCTAAAATATTTTCATCATTGGATGAAATACAACCAGCCCATAATGGTTTTATCATTTTTGATAAGGCCAAGTTATTATTTAATATGCTCATAGGCTGCATATTATTTTTTTCTGCCCATTCATTTGCTTCTTTAAAACGCTCTAACGTCCAATTTGAACCTCCAAATATTTTAATTCGTCCTTTTGTCATTTCTTGATTTAAAACATCCATAAATTCACTGACCGGTATCTCTGTGTTATCACGATGCATAATATAAATATCTGCAAAATCAGTTTTTAATCTATCCAAAGATTCTGAAAGTTGAGAAGAAATACTAGCGGGATTACAATTTGGGGTATGTGCGCCTTTAGCTATAACTACAATATCATTTCTAATATTTCTTTTCGTTTGCCATTCACCCATAAGAGACTCCATTAAACCATTTCCATAGACATGAGCATTATCAAAAGCATTTCCTCCAACTTCAATCCAATGATCCCATAGCTCTGCTGCTGAATCAAATTCAATTTGATTATCATTGCCCAAAATTAACTTTGATATTTTTTTATCTAAACCTTTAATTTTATCATATTTCATTGTTCATCCTGTGGAAGAAAATACCCAACTGCTTTACGCCATTCATCTAAAGTTTTTAAATTTCCTAAAGTATCTTCCCAGGTCATTCCTGGATAGGGCACCTCTGTTTTTTCTTTCAAAATTGTTTGACTTGATAATTCAGCTTCAAAGAAAAAAAGGTGTTCAGGACCTTTAAAATCAATAGTTTCTGTTTTATTATTTTTTATAATATTAATTTTTGAATGGTAAGGCCCTCCATCTCTTCCTGGTGCCCATGGTTGATCCAATTCAATTTTTCCTTCACTCCCAATAATCACAACATTATTAATCATATTTTCTCTAATAGCTGTTGATACTTCAGCAATAATACCATTTTCAAATTCTAAAATTCCGTATGATATTTCATCGACTCCCGTCTCTCCTATTTTAGCTTTTCCTGTAACATTTTTAGGATTTATAAAATTTTTTCCATTCGCTAAACCAGCAATCATACGTGAAAAAGATACAGGATATAGACCAACATCTAATATAGCACCTCCTGCAAGTTCTTTTTGAAACAAACGAGACTCTGGAACAGTTTTTCCCATATCAAAACCAAAAGAGGAAATAATTCTTTGAATTTTTCCTATCTTTTTTTCTTTAATTAATTTTACAAGACCAGGTATTTGTGGATGACATCTATACATAAATCCTTCCTTATAAAATACTCCCGCTTGTTGAACTACTTCTATCACTCTCTGACCTTCTTTAAAATTTACTGCTCCAGGTTTCTCACATAAAATATGTTTACCTTTACCGGCAGCTTTAATAGTCCATTCAGCATGCAATGTATGAGGAGTTGAAATATACACAGCATCTATATCTTCTGAATTTAATAGCTCATCATAATGAGAAAAACGAAAAATTGGATCTACCTGATACTTATCACCAAAAATTCTGCGACGCTCATCATTTTTACTAGCAATACCTTTAAGCTCTCCAGAAAAACTTGTTTTTAATGCATCGGCAAATCTATTTGCAATATCCCCTGGCCCTATAATACCCCACCGAACTTTAGACATGAAATTATTTAATTGATTTGAGGTGACAACTCACCATTAGAATATTGATTCGCAATAGACATAAGTGGCATAGGTTTTATTTTAGATGCATTACTAGCCGTACCAAACTCTTCCAACCTACTCATTACGATTTTTTTCATTTCGTTCATAGTGTCTAAAAGATATTTTCGAGGATCAAATTGTGCAGGATCTTTAACAAAATGTTTTCTAATTGCAGCTGTAGATGCGAGACGAAGATCTGTATCAATGTTTACTTTACGAACACCATGTTTAATACCTTCTTGAATTTCTTTAACAGGAACACCGTAAGTTTCTTTAATTGCACCTCCATGATCATTAATAATCTTTAATAAATCTTGAGGTACTGAGGAAGATCCATGCATTACCAAATGAGTATTGGGAATTCTTTTATGAATTTCTTTTATTCTTTCCATCGCTAAAATATCACCTGTTGGAGGTCTTGTAAATTTATAGGCACCATGACTTGTGCCAATTGCGATTGCTAAGGCATCAACATGTGTTTGGCCTACAAAATTTGCTGCTTCTTCAGGATCAGTCAAAAGTTGTTTCTGAGATAAAACGCCTTCAGCTCCCACTCCATCTTCTTTTTCACCCATCCCAGTTTCAAGAGAGCCTAAACAACCAAGCTCCCCTTCAACAGATACTCCTTCTTTATGAGCCATCTTAACCGTTTCTTTTGTAACCTTGACATTATATTCAAAATCAGATGGTGTTTTTTGATCTTCTAAAAGAGACCCGTCCATCATCACTGAACTAAAACCTAAGTCCATACAAGTTTTACAATCTGTTGGTGAGCCTCCATGATCTTGGTGCATTACTATTGGTATATTTGGAAATTCTTCAACAGCTGCCTCCATCATACTCTTAATAAAACGAGGACCTGCATACTTTCTAGCACCAGCAGAAGCTTGAACAATTACAGGACTATTCATTTCCTTAGCCCCTTCCATTATTGCTCGAATTTGCTCTAAATTATTTACATTAAAAGCTGGAACACCATAATCATTCTCTGCTGCATGATCTAAGAGTTGTCTCATACTAATAATAGGCATAAATTCCTTTCTATAAATTTTCTAGTGATTCTCATAGCTTTTATCCTTTTACAGCTCCAAATGTCAAACCGTGAATAAATTGTTTTTGTAAAATAAAAAACATTATAACAGGGGGCAAGGCAGCTACTACTGATCCAGCTGAAACCAAATTCCAACTTGTTGTCCACTGCCCTCTTAAAGCATCAAGACCTACTGTTATGGGTTTAACTGAATCTCCTTGTGTTAAAACAAGTGCCCAAAAATAGTCATTCCAAATAAATGTAAATTCTAAAACTCCTAGTGCAGCTAAAGCTGGAATAATTAAAGGAAGAATAATTTTTCTATAAATAATCCATTCAGTTGCTCCATCAGCTCGTGCTGCTTCAATTAATTCAAAAGGAAGTGCCTTTATAAAGTTTCTTAAAAAGAAAGTACAAAAACCAGTTTGAAAAGCAATATGAAAAATTATTAGTCCTATATGTGTATTATACATTCCCATTTCAATTGATATGTTTCTCACCGGAATCATTAAAATTTGAAAAGGTACAAAGTTACCAGCAATAAACATTGCAAATACCAATAGGTTTAATTTAAATCGATGCATTGCTAAGGAATAGCCTGCTAAAGAACTTAAAAACAAAGTTCCAAACACTGTTGGCAAAGTAATAATTAAACTATTTAAAAAAAACCTCCCCATTTTACCACCCTCAAAAACAGCAGTATAATTAGATATCAAAGCTGTTTCTTCAGGAAAGGTCCAATAATTACCTGCAAGAACATCTTCAAATGTTCTCATCGATGTAAGCATAACAGCAATTAAGGGTAGCAACCAAACTACAAGAGTTAATAAAAGTAATAGTCTATAAGCAATATTAACTTTTAGAGAATAATTTTGAATTGGAGTTGGAAACATTATTTTTCCGTCTTTTCACTTTTAAATAATCTATATAAAAACCAAGCAATATAGATATCCATAATTAGAAATAATATCGTGGCTATTGCTGCTCCGTATCCCATTCTATAATTAAATAGAGATTCTTGATACATTTTATAAGCTAAGACCTCTGAACTACCCCATGGGCCACCTGCAGTCATTACTGCTATTAAATCAAAACTTCTAAGTGAGCCTACTATAGTCACTACAACTGCTATTAATGTTGCTGGTTTTAATTGTGGTAATACCACGTGCCATAACATAGTAAAACCCGAAGCTCCGTCTATTCTACCAGCCTCAATCATCTCTCTATTAACTCCAGTAAGTCCCGTAATATATAAAATCATCGTGTAGGCAATTCCTGGGAAAAAAGATGCTATAATAATACCGTAAGTAGCTAAGTTCTCGTCAGCTAAAAATGGAATTGGGTCTAATCCAAAAAAACCTAATACTAAAGTTAAAGCTCCGTATCTAGGATTATAAAACCAAGTAAAAATTACACCTATTACAACTGCATTAATAACAAAAGGAAAATAAAATAAAGATTTTATATATCTCATTCCAGTAATATTTTGATTTACAAATAAAGCTAAAGACAATCCAATAGGAATAGCCAAAAGACTAAATATTAACCATCTAATATTGTTAAATAATGAAACATAAAACTCTTCATCATCAGTAAAAAGCATTATGTAGTGTTTAAAACCAACCCATTTCCAATTAGGAGTACCATCAGGTTTGAGATTGCTTTTATCCATGCCATTCCATTCATGGAAACTGACCCAAATAGAGTCAATAATCGGATAAATCACATAAATCAAAAAAATTAAGATAGCGGGAGCTAAAAAAAAGAATGGAGCTAGTTTTAATTGATTACGTTCCCAAAAGGTCATTATGTATGATTATGAATATATATTTAATTTGAGGCGGAAATTAATCCGCCTCAAAAAATAAAAAATTAAAGTGCGCCGTGAATTCTAGCTCTTTCTTTTTCTAATCTAGCTCGAATTTTATCTTCACGATCAGGCTTAACCATAAATTCTTGGAAACCTTCCATAGCTGCACCTGCCATATCTGGATTTGCATCTCTATCCCAGAACTGAGCAATATCATCTGCAGCTGCAAGCATTTCAGCTCCCATTATAGAAAATCTATCTGTAGGTTTGTCAGCATATTTATTAGGACTTAACATGCCGCCCATCGTCGCCCAATTAGTAGCGGCTTCTTTATTAGACATAAATGCTAAGAATTTTTTTGCATCCTCAACATTTTTTGCGCCACTTGGAATGTGCATTGTGTCAGTTGGAGCATCTTCTGCAACACCCACACCTTCAACTATTGTAGGGAATTGAAAGAAATCCATTTTATCTTTAACACCAGCTTCCTCTAAGGTTGGCACATAAAAATTACCAATCAGATACATAGCTGCCTCTCCATTAATTTGTGGAGCTTGTGCATCTTGCCATGAAAATGAAGCGTGATCTTCAAGGAAATATCCTGCATCTAGTAACTCTCTCCAATGATCAAATGTAGCATCTAGTCTAGGATCTTCATAACTAACTTTACCAGCAGTTAAATCCATATGGAATTGATAACCATTAATTCTTAAATTAAGATAATCAAACCATCCTCCTGCTGTCCAAAGATATTTTGTACCAATAGTGATTGGAGTAATGTCATTCTTTTTAAGCATTGCACAGACCCGCTTAAATTCTTCCCAATTTTTAGGGACATTTAGACCTAAATTATCAAAAAGATCTTTGCGGTAATATACTCCCCATTGATAGTATCCCCAAGGAACACCATATTGTTTACCATCAACTGTAAGAGATCCTTTGCTAGAAGCCATTGAGTCATTTAGACCAGCATCTGACCAAACATCACTTACATCTTGAAATAAACCTTGATCAACAAAAAACTTCATTCTATTTCCAGCAAACCAGATTGCAACATCTGGGGCTTCAGCTGTTAGAAAATTTCTAATTGCTGTTTTGTAAGCTTCATGTTCAAATTCGTTTACTACTACTGTTACTTCTGGATGTGCAGCTCTAAATGCATTAACATAGGCATCAAAACCAGCTTTTGAAGATGCGCCTGATTGATTTGAATTTATAACTAAATTTCCTGCCGAAACAACGGTTGAAGTAAACAAAATTATTAATGTTAATAATTTTTTCATTTTTCCTCCATAATTATTTTTTAGTAAAACATCTAAGTAAATCATTTTACTATATTTTAGTAAAACGTTTTACTTGATAAATGTCAAGTAAGAGTTATTATAAAAAATCTATTACTGCGGATAATTTCGGAAATGAATATAAATAATATTTTATATTTATTTTAAAAAATAATAGAAATATTGGTGGGCCCTCGAGGACTTGAACCTCGGACCACTCCGTTATGAGCGGAGCGCTCTAACCAACTGAGCTAAGAGCCCTTTTCTACCCTATACAGATAAATTTTTAAATTTTAAGTATTTATTTTTTAATACTTAGTATTTATGATCCTCCTTGTAATCTAAATTTATGAAAAAGCCTACAGAATTAGAAATGTATTTATTTGATCTTAACGGATATATTGTTGTTAAAAATGCTCTAAAAAAATCTGAAGCTAATGCATGTAATAAAATCATTGATAAATTAAAAAATCTAAAAAATGGTGAATGGCAAGGCTATATACATGGGCATAATTATGGAGGTAAAGAAGGTCTCAATCTTCAACAAATATATGAGGCTGGTAAACCTTTTGAGAAACTAATTGATCATCCATCATGGATCCATCATATGTTAGAGTTTGTTGGAGGTAAAGGTACTTTTGATCATAATCACGGACCATTATTCATTGATGAAAATTTTGCTAATGTGAGAGGGCCTGGTGAAGCAATTGGTATTCATTCAGGAAATCCTGAAGGTATCCAAAGAAATCATTACCGTTATCAAGATGGTAAATTTCATTGTTCTCAAGTAAACATCCTCTTAGCATTAACTGATATTGGCGAAGGTGATGGTGGTACAGTTGTCATCCCTTCATCTCATAAGTCTAATATTCAACATCCAGAATATAAAACAAATGTGATGAAAAAAAATAAAATAACATCTGCTGAAACAATGACTGCATCAAAAGAAATTTACTTAAAAGCTGGTGATGGATTAATTTTTGTTGACTCTCTGTGCCATGGTTCTGCAAAAAGAGTAAATAAAGGAGAGAGAAGAATTGTTGTTTATCGATATGGACCTTCTTGGGGATTTTTTAGACATCCTTATAGGCCATCTAAAAAATTATTAAAAAATCTTAATACATTTCAAAGGCAAATAGTTATGCCTCATGAAAAAATTTTAAAACCTGAAGGAAAATAATATATGTCTCATATTAATAATTTTAATAAAGATGGATTTGTTTTAATACAAAATCAAATAATCCTTATAAACAATCTGGACATGCAAGTTATACTCCATTAAAAGTTTCTTCATCAAACACAATCATGGATTATAAAATTGATTAAACTAACAATCATTGGGGCAGGAAGCACCGTATTTACAAAAAATATTGTAACAGATTTGTTATCTGTAGAAGCTTTTAAAAATATGGAGATTGCTCTTCAAGATATTGATTCTGTAAGACTTAAGGCGTCCCACGAATTGTTAAATGTAATATCAGAAAAATTAAATGCTTCTCCAAAAATTACTTCTCATACAGATAGACGTAAGTCATTAGCGGGTTCAGACTTTGTACAAACTACAATCCAAGTTGGAGGATATAAACCATCAACTGTAATAGACTTTGAAATTCCTAGTCAATATGGTCTCAAGCAAACGATTGCCGATACTCTTGGCATTGGAGGAATAATGAGGGCTCTGAGAACCATACCTGTATTACTTGATATAGCAAAAGATGTAATGGAAGTTTGTCCAAACGCAATTTGGTTGCAATATGTAAATCCTATGTGTGCCAATATGATTGCTATTAATAATTCTTTTCCAGACATAAAAACACTAGGCTTATGTCACTCAGTTCAAGGAACAGCTGAAATGTTGGCTAAAGATCTAGGAGAAAATATTGAAGACATAAGTTACTTATGTGCTGGAATAAACCATATGGCTTTTTATAAAACATTTGAAAAAAAATCTAATGGTGGAGCAAGCGAAGATTTATATCCTAGGTTAAAAAATCTTGCCGATAAAATAGTTAATGATGAAAAATTATCCTCAAGAAGTGAAGAAGTTACCCCTTATTCAAATAAAATACTGCATGAAAAAGTACGGTATGAAATACTAAGACGCTTTGGTTATTTTGTAACAGAGTCAAGTGAACACTTTGCTGAATACGTACCTTGGTTTATCAAACAAAATAGGCAAGACGTTATAGAGAAATATAAAATACCAATTGAAGAATATATAGATCGTTGCAAAATCAGTATTAAACTTTGGGAAAAATTAAAAAAAGATATGACGCCGATTCACAATCAGCCTCTTAAAAGAAGCAATGAATATGCATCCTTCATAATGGATGGTGTTGCTAATAATAAGGAGGTTACTATTAATGCGAATGTTATGAATAATGACTACATTGATAATTTGCCATCTAATTGTTGTGTTGAAGTGCCTTGTATTATTAACTCTGATGGATATGCTCCTCAGAAATTCGGCAGATTACCTGAACACTTAGCAGCGTTGATGAGGACAAATGTAAATGTCCAAATTTTAATGGCAGAAGCTGCTATTACTAAAAAAAGGGAACACATCTATCACGCAGCTCTATTAGATCCATTAACAGCTTCAAATCTTACCATTGATGAAATTTATTCTATGACTGATAAAATGATTGAAGCACATGGCAATTATTTGCCTCAGTATCATTAATGAAAAAATTAATAGTTAAGTAAATTAAATTTTAATAGTTAACAAATCTTCACCAATCACAGGGTTCTTAGCTCAGTTGGTTAGAGCGCTCCGCTCATAACGGAGTGGTCCCAGGTTCGAGTCCTGGAGGGCCCACCAATATCAAATATTTATTACCGAAAACAGCCAACTTACTTTTTTATCAAACTCCAATGTATTAATTATTATACATTAAAGTGTGACTGATTTGTGACAGAATTAAACGCATGCATTTCACACAAAGGTTTTAGTTGGTTTCCAAAGGGGTATGGGCAGGCGACCTATGGGGGTGCTGTATATATATAATCAAACGCATGCTTTAATAATAATTTTGAGCGTAAACTACTTTAAAAAAATAATTTCAAAGTTCTCGTAGTGTTCTTATTGCGTTATTAGATATATGTTGTATTTATTAATCTGGCTGCAGAGCCTTTCTTAGGAAATCATAAACTGCAAACTGATGGTACGTTTCAATTAAAAACCCATCCCCGTCTAGGATATAGCTAGGCACTCTAGGGTCATAAGAAACAAATTTAGCAAAATTAAATTTAACTTAAACGGAGTTTTTTATGAATAGATTAAAAGAAAAAGATTGTGCTTGGTGCAAACATACTTTTGTTCCAAGAAAAGCGGGTAAGCCTCAAAAGTTTTGCTCACCGGTTTGCAAAAGAGAGAGTGAAAAAGATAATCAAATATTAACAAGCATTATAAAACAAACTCACTCCAAATTGAAAAAAGATGGTTCTAAAAATATAACATGGGCGGACATATTAAATGAACTCTCTTGTTAGTGATGCAAATGAAGATAAAGCCATTCCTGCAAACGCTAGCATTAAATATGCGATACAAAAAGGACGAGCTAGTCGCAAGACTTCACGAGATAAGAAAATGTATGGCCCTCCTCAAGGAGAACCATGGATTTGGCTATCAACAGAATTGTTGTTGAGTGATGTCTGGCGTTCAATGAGTATTAACTGTTATAAATTAATATTCCATTTACTCATCGAGCACAGTAATCATGCAGGTCATGAGAATGGACGACTACTTTCTACCTATCAACAACTGCAAGACTACGGTCTTACACGTAATAAGATTAGGTCTGTGATTGAAGAGGCGGAGTTCTTAGGTGTGATAAGACACAGGCGTGCTCGTAAAGTGGAAGCACTAAATCAACCTAACTCATATAGACTTACATTCTATGCAGATGATGAAAATGGTTATGCAACGAATGAATGGAAATCTATCACAAAAAAAAAGATAGAAAAATGGAAAGTTAAGACTGGTCAACTACGAAAAAACAGAGA
>Ga0315339_1000497_pt1 | contig 48209 bp, 42 predicted proteins | sample ASW17metaG_FD_204514 | JGI IMG/M metagenome (GOLD analysis project Ga0315339, IMG submission 204514) | Ammonia-oxidizing marine archaeal communities from Pacific Ocean, United States - ASW #17 | ecosystem: Environmental > Aquatic > Marine > Oceanic | place: USA: California | collected 2016-12-05 | reverse complement strand
AGGTGCGAGCCCGGTCAGGCTATCGAGAGCTGCCGGATTCGGAGCTCAGAGCTCGCAAGGTCGCCGCCGCCTTGGCCTTGCCGGGCTCAGTCATGGGACGCCCGGTGCCGGCCGTCGCGTTCCACCGTTTTGAGGCCGACGGCTCGGCCAAGATCGTGCTGGTTGCCGGGTTGCCGCGGTCCACAGAGACGACCACCGGTAGCTGGGCGCCCGCGTTCGGGGAAATCGATTCCGCCGAGGATGTCACCGAGGAGCTGATCGACGTGCTCGGCATCCCGTACTTCCTCGTGCATGCCATCGCGGTGGATCGTGCGGGCGAGATCGGCGGCGAGACTCACTCGTTGGTTCGGCCACGCGCCGATCTGGCGGAGTACGCACCCGATGCTGCGTTCCGACACTTCCGGTACACGACGGAGTGGTCAGTCGAGCCGGGAACCTACGATATCCGGCTGCTGATCGCTGAAGGCGGCGGTGATCGGTTCGGTACGTCGAGGCTAGAGGTGCAGGTTCCGTCCAGCGACGGGTGGACGATGGCGGACCCGATGCTCGGCGTTCTGGACACCGATGCCGGGTTCAGACCCGTGGTGGACCAGGGCATATCCGCGGGCATCCCGATCGCCGCGAGCGTTCAGGTCAGCGGCGCGACGGACCCCTACGTTTCTGCCTTGATCTTCCAAGAGGCCACACGAAACTCGATCGCCTGGGAACCGCTCCATCCATTGCGGCCCGAGGGTCCGGGCGTATACAGCGGGGTTCTGCGGCTGCCGTATCTCGACCCCGGCGAGTACGTGGTCGAGCTGAAAGTAGTGGACACGACCGCCGAGGCGGTCCGGCTGATGCCGTTGCGCGTGGTGGGGCTACTAGCCGGGCGAACCGGCCAATCCTCTTCTGCTGCCGCTCAGCCGTAGCCCAGTGTCGCCGACAGCAGCGCCGCGGCATCGCGGACGGCAGCGCCTGCACGGCTCAGCGCCTTGCCGTTCAATCGTGCGGACGGTCCGCCAATCGATATCGAGGCGAGCGGATGGCCATCGGCATCGAGGATCGCGGCGCCCGCTGCAGTAAAGCCCACCTCGAGCTCGTCGACGGCGGTAGCGTAGCCACGCTTTCGCGCCAACTGCAGGTGCTCGTCGAGCCGCCGCTTGCTGGTCACCGTTTGGGGGGTCAGGCGTGACAACCGGCCCCGGAGCAGCTCGGCGCGCTCGGCAGGCTTCAGCGCCGCCAGCAACGCCTTGCCGGTGGAGGTTGCATAGAGTGGCGTCGATATACCCACCTCATGACTCGCGCCGATGAGTTGGCCCCCGAATACCTGGTCTACGACCAACACGCTACCGTTCGACAAGACATGGAGGGTGGCGGTCTCGCCACTGTCGGCCGCGAGGCTCTGTAGATGAGAGTGGGCGAGGGTGCGTAGCTGATCGGAGCGGCCTGCGTGCATCGCGAGCTGGATCAACCCAGGTCCGAGCCGGTAGACGCCGCTCGGCCCCCGCGTCACCAGATCTTCACTTTCCAGCGCCGCGAGCAGGCGATGCGTGGTCGTGCGGGCCAGGCCGACTTCGTGGGTCAGCGTGGCGAGATCTTCCTCGCCATGCTCGCTTAGCACCTTGAGTAGGCTCACCGCGCGGAGAACTGACTGCGTGCCCGCGGGCGCCGAGCGCGAGCGCACACGGTCGAGTCCTGTGCGGCGAGTTGGAGAGGTACCGGGGCCCGTACGTGCAGGCGGCCGCCGCCGGCTAGCCAAGACGTCCGGTTTTCCAGTCGGCACCGAGGCGCGCTGCTGCGTTCTTCCCGGGAATTCCGGTGATGCCGCCGCCCGGGTGGCAGCCGGGGCCACCCAGGTACAGGCCGTCAACTGGAGTGCGGTGGTCGTACCATCCGGCGATGGGTCGCATGTACAGAAGCTGATCCATCGACAGCTCGCCGTGGTAGGGATGCCCGCCCGGGATACCGAGCTTGCCCTCCAGGTCTGCCGGCGTAGTGACGTCGACGTGCTGGACCGAGGAGGCGAAGCCCGGCGCATGTTGCTCGATCGCATCGATCACCGACTGGGCAAGCTCGTCGCGTTTCGAATCCCAGCTCGAGTCGCTGAACGCATGCGGCACGTACTGCACCCAGGCGTGTATTACGTGCGTTCCCGCCGGCGCCAGGGTCGAATCCGACAGGCTGGGCACGGTGATGTCGACCACTGGGCGCTCCGGCAGGGCGCCGTACTTCGCAGCGTCGAATGCATGCTCCAGATAAGCCAGGCTGTCGCCGATCTGCACGCGTCCGGCCCAGGCCGACTCGTCGACGCCGGGCACCTGTGGCACGGCGTCGATAGCCATGCGCACCGCCGCGACGGTGCCACGCATGCGTATGTTCTGTGCAGCGGCGACGTAGTCTGGGTCGAGCCATCCGGTATCGAGCAACCCGGTCAGCGTGGTGCGCGGGTCGATCGCCGACATCACCGCCTGGCAGGGGATCTCCTCGCCATCTTCGAGAACCACACCGACGGCGCGATCGTCATCGACTCGCACTCGAGCGACACGTGCCGAGCTGCGCAGCTCCGCTCCTGCGGCTTTCGCCGCCGAGACCAGCGCCTCTGCAACCCCGCCGCTGCCGCCCACGGCGAACGTCGGCGCTCCGAACAGCGGTCCACCCCAGGCAGGGCGATGATAAAGAAGCGTGTAGCCGCCGCCCGGCGACCAGGGGCCGAGCCAGGATGCCGCCAGTCCACGCCAGGCGATGGCGGCGCGCAAGCGCTCGTCGTCGAAGCGTTCCTGGACGATGTCGCGCAGCGACATCGGCAGCAGGCGCATGGCCTGCGGCATATCGCGTCGGCCGAGACGGCGCATACGCCATCCCAGGGTCAGCAGCTCGAACACGGCACCGACCCCGGCCGTCTCGATCGGCGGCAGTGCCCCTCCCATGATCGGCTCGAGCGCGCTGGCGATGCGCGACAGGAACAGCTCGAACTCCCGGTAGGCGCTCTGGTCTGCTTCCGAAAGCTGCGGCGATGCACCGTCGGCAGCCAGCTGTAGGGGTTCGGAAGCGCCGAGGACCGTCGTGTGTGCCGCGCCTGAAACCGTCTGCAGGCCGTGCTTTTTCAAATCCAGGTCCGACACCACCGACGGATGCAGCATGTCGACGGTGGCGAACAGCATGGGCGCCCGGATGCCGGGGGCGAGCTCGACGCTCGCTGCAGTGCCGCCGAACGTGTCCTGTGCCTCGAGAACGACCACCCGCCGCCCGGCGCGCGCCAGGTAGGCGGCGGCCGTGAGCCCGTTGTGTCCACCGCCGATCACTACCACGTCGTGGAAATCAGTCATGCGCTCAGGCCGTGTCCGAGATGATTCGTTGGGCTGCCAGCTGTCCCGGCGCGCCCATTATCCCGCCGCCTGGATGACAGCCCGAACCGCACATGTAGAAGCGCCGCAGGGGAGTGGTGAAGTCGGCATATCCCGCCACCGGGCGCAGGAAGAACAGCTGCTCGAGGGTGAGCTCGCCGTGGAAGATGTTGCCCTGGGTGAGGCCCATCTGCTGCTCCATGTCCCAGGGCGATAGCACCTGCCGGTGCAGGATGATGTCCTTGATGTTGGGGGCGAACTCCGCCAGCGTGTCGATGACCGCGTCGCCGAAGGCCTCGCGGTTGTCTTCCCAGGTGCCTTCGGCGAGCTCATAGGGCGCGTAGGCGCAGAACAGGGACATGACGTGCTTGCCGGGAGGTGCCATCGTCGGATCAATCAGCGACGGGATGACGATGTCCATGTACGGGTTGCGTGAATGGCGTCCGTACTTGGCGTCGTCGTAGGCGCGCTCGAGATGCTCGATATCGGGGCTGATCGAGATCGCTCCCGATAAATACGGGATGCGCTGGTCGGCGGAAAGGTGACGCAGGCAGGTCAGGTCGGGCAGCGCGTCGAGTGACAGATTGACCTTGCCCGAGGAACCTCGGATCTTGTAGCGGTCGATGTCGGTGCGGAAATCCTCGGGAAGATGCTCCGGCTCGACTAGCTTCTGGAACGTGTTCTTCGGGTCGAGGCTCGACACCAGCACCTTGGCATGGATTTCCTCGCCGCCCTCCAGCACCACGCCGGTGGCGCGGCCGTTCTTGACCAGCACGCGTTCCACGCCGGCCTCGGTGCGAATCTCGGCCCCATGTGCACGTGCTGCCGATGCGATCGATTCCGACACCGCGCCCATTCCGCCGCGGGGCAATCCCCAGGCGCGGAACTCGCCGTCGATCTCGCCCATGTAGTGATGCAGCATGACGTAGGCGGAACCAGGTGAGCGTGGTCCCAAGAAGGTTCCGATAATGCCGCTCGAGGCCAGGGTGCCGAGCAATGCCGGCGTCTCGAACCACTGCTCGACGAAGTCCGCCGAGCTCATCGTCATCAGCTTGGCGAGATCGTAGAGATAGTCGGTGCGCTTGCCGAACGTGCGGGCGATCTCAGCCAGCTTGGCCAGCGTAGCTGGCGCCAGCGACGTGGGGTCGGGCGGCGTCATCGACAGCATCGGCCGTACCGCTTTACCGAGGTGGTACATGAGCATGGCGAAATGCTCGTAGGCCTCGGCATCGGCGGCCGAGTGGCGCATCAGCTCCAGTCGCGTCTCTCCGGCATCGTGCCAGCGCATCAGATGGTCGCCGTTGCGCATCGGCGTCAGCGTGCCGTCCAGCGGCAGCAGCTCGAAGCCGTACTTCGGTAGCTCCAGATCGGCGATGATCTGCGGCCGCAGCAAGCTCACCACATACGAGCAGACGGTGTACTTGAAGCCCGGGTAGAGCTCCTCGGTCACTCCGGCGCCGCCGACCAGATGACGGCGTTCGAGCACCAGGACGCGGCGACCGGCGCGACCCAAGTAGGCGGCACAGGTGAGGCCGTTGTGGCCGCCTCCGATAATGATGGCATCGTAGGACTTACTCATCGCGTCAACAAGCCAGCCGACCCGGAATCGTCACCGGGCCGAAGTCGCGAGGGTGTACTCGGGTTGGGAACATGATCAAGGGGTCTCAGGCGCGCATGCGTGCCGGGCGGAAGAAACCCTTGTCAACCACCGTTGCAGCGACGCGGCAGCGCCGATACTGCACCGTTACTTCCATCTCGACGCGGCTGCCAATCTGCGCACGATCAGCGTCGAGGGTGGCCAAGGCGATGTATTTCTTCAGCAACTTCGACCATACTTTACTCGTCGCTCGGCCGACCTGTCGGCCCTCGTCCGAGTAGACTGGTACTGGCTCGCGGCACACCGTCATCGGCAGCTCGGGCATGAGGTCGGCCGCCATGAAGGCTTCCTCGAGCGGCTGCCACTCGATCTCGAGGCCGACGACACAGCGCCGTGGCCCCGCCTGCTTGGCTGCCCGCAGCGCCTTGCGTCCGACGAAGTTCCCCCGGTCGAGCTTTACCGCCCATCCGAGCCCGAGCTCGTAGGGTGTCACCAGATCATCGTCGGTGTGAGCGAGCTCAGAGCTGACATAGTCGACGCTGATGAGGATCAAACCCGCCTCGACACGCGCGATGTCCATCGCCACCAGGCCACAGGGCGTGATCTGCCAGGGTGCGCCGACTTCCATGAGACGATCCCACACGGATACAGCTTCGTCGGCCGGGATCCAGATCTCATAACCGAGGTCGCCGGTGAAGCCGGTGCGCGAGACCGCCACGTCGACTCCGGCGATCCGCGTCGGTGTACAGCGGAAGAACCCGAGGCCGCCGATGGCGCCGTCGGTGGCGGCATTGAGCACGGCGCGAGAGTGGGGTCCCTGAAGCGACAGCATGGCGACCTCGGCAGAACGATCGGTCACCTCGACCTGATAGCCGACGGCGTTGCGCCGGATCCACTCGAATGCCGGCTCAGCCGCATAGATCTCGAATCGATCCTCCTCGTAACGGAACACGGTGCCTTCCTGACGCACCATTCCGCTGGGATCACACCACGGCGTGTAGACCACCTGCCCGGCGCTCATTGCAGCGGCGTCGTGGGTGACGATCCGGTCGACCAGCGCCGGGGCGTCGGCGCCGCTGACCGCGTACTTGTATAGCGGCGACAGATCGATCAAAGCCGCCGAGTTACGAATCGACGCGTATTCCGGCTGCACGAAGTCGTTGTACGAGCTGACGCTCAGGTAACCGGACCATTGCATCCAGTCATAGCTGTGACAGAGTGGCTCGGTGCGGGAATGAAGCGGTGTGCCGATGGCCATAACAGGCGCCGTCCTTCCAGTCAGTTCTCTAGATGCTGTGCGGTAGGAATGGGAAACGCGGCAGGCATGGGAACAGGTTGCTACGGTAGGTGCCTGTCGGATGCTCCGCAAGCGCGAGCCGCACGTCGATTCGGTTCGCGATCAGGCCCGTTTGGCCACGGCACGTGGGAGGGCATCGTCGATGCCTCCCCGCTGATGTACTCTTTCTGCCGCTTCTCCTAAGGTAGAGATGAAACCATATTGTAGACGTCATGGCTACTATATGGAACGGTGGATTACGCGATCCTAGAGTGATCTCGAGCGCCGAATTGTTGAGACAAGACGTCGTACCAACTGTGGAGGTCAGGTCAGTGTCGGGAGGCAACATCGATGCGGAACGTTCCGCTGCCGTCGGAGCCAAGGACCGGCGCTCCGCGCCGATGCTCCTGTTAACGGAGCAGGAGATTCGCGACAGCGTCGATATGGCGCTTGCCATTGAAGTTGTCGAGGGAGCGTTCAAGGCGCTGGAGCGCGGCGAGGTCACACTGCCGCCGCCGATCGGCCTCGACATAGCCGAGGTCGACGCCGAGATTCATGTGAAGGGGGCGCACGTTCACGGTGCCGATCACTTCGTGTTCAAGATCGCATGCGGCTTCTACCGCAATCCGCAGATCGGGTTGCCCATGGCCAGTGGGCTGGTGCTCGCCTTCGACGCCAACAACGGTCGGCCCGCTGCCCTGCTGTTCGACAATAGCTTCCTCAGCGACATACGAACCGGTGCCGCCGGGGCCGTCGCAGCGCGGTATCTGGCGCCGCAGGAGGTTCGCCGCGTCGCCGTAATCGGTGCCGGCATTCAGGCACGCATGCAGCTTCGCGCGTTGGCCCAGGTACGCTCGATCCCCAGCGTGGCCATATGGAACAGGCACCCGGAGCGAGCGCAGCAATGCGCCACCGAGATGGCCGACGAACTCGGCCTTGACGTTCAAGCCGTTGATCGGATCGAGGACGCGGTCCAGGGCGCGAATGTGGTGCTTACGGTGACCGTCGCTCGCGAGCCGTTGGTGCGCGCCGAGTGGATCGAGCCCGGCACGCACATCACCGCCGTCGGGTCCGATGGTCCGGAAAAGCAGGAGCTCGACGTCGAGCTGCTGCATCGGGCCGATCTGGTGGTCGCGGACCGGTTGTCCCAGTGCCTGGAGCTTGGCGAGATTCACCACGCGGTCGACGCAGGCCGGTTGAAGGCCGAGGACTGTGTCGAGCTTGGAGCCATCGTGGTGGGCACGACCCCCGGCCGTGAGACAGAGGAGCAGATCACGGTTGCGGATCTGACCGGCTTGGGCGTGCAGGACGCGGTTATCGCCAGCGCCACACTGGCCGCGGCTCGCGAGAAGGGCCTCGGGACACCCATCGAGGCCTGACCCCACTTAAGGAGAGATCGAGAGATGGCCGGAGTTGAAGGAAGAGTGGCGCTGGTTACCGGCGCGGGCCGCGGCATCGGCAAGGCCACCACGGAGCTGCTCACCGCGCGGGGCGCGCGCGTCATGGCCATCGCACGCTCAGAAGCGGAGCTGGCGGCCCTGGGGGTCGAGTACACCGTCGCCGACTTGGGTACGCTTGAAGGCTGCACGCTTGCGGTTGAAGAGACTGCTGGAAGGCTTGGGCCGGTTGAGATATTCGTTTGCAACCATGGAATTGGTTCGGCCCACGAAAAGGTGATCTGGGAGCAGGACCCCGACGTCTGGTACGAATCCATGCGGATCAATCTGGACGGGCCGTTCCATATGTCCAGGTTGCTGATGCCCGGCATGGTGGAACAGAGCTACGGGCGCATGGTCTACACGAGCTCGACAGCAGCCCGCTTCGCCGAGGCAGCCGGCAGTGCCTACAACTGCTCCAAGACTGGCCTGCTGGGGTTGATGTGGTCTGTCGCGCAGGATGGCGGCGCCTATGGAATCACTTCCAATGCCGTGTTGCCGGGCTGGGTGCGAACGGAGATGGCGGAGCGCTCAGCGCGGGCTGAAGCACGCGACCGCGGTATTTCGCCGGAAGAGATCTGGAAAGAACGGAATGCGATGTATCTGCCCGGCCGGGTAGCGGAGCCTCGGGAGGTTGCCGAGATGATTGCCTTCCTCGCTTCGGAGGAATCCAGCGGGGTCAGCGGCCAAGCGATCACCGTCGCCCTCGGGAACGCGGCGTAACAAGATCCTTGCCGGGTCCGACCACGGGCCCCCCCAGGAGGCCACCGAATGAGAACTGGCACTGTGTGGCGCACCTTCTGCGCCTCGACCGCGCTCATGTGCACGATGGTGGCTTCGGTCGCTCAAGCGCAATCTGCGCTGAGATGAACTGATGCTCGAAGGCTCGGGTATAGGGTGGCCGACGTAAGGGCGCTGTACGTGCGCCAGAATTTCGGCAGCATCCCCCGCCTTGCTCGAATTCATCAAGGGAGTGAGGTGGTTGCGGCGATCAACTTGCCTGCTTGGTGCCGCGCCATGATCCACGAGCCATGGCTCGAATGGCGTACACGACGACCGAGGCGCCGATGAGCCCGGCGATACTGATGGCCTCTTCGGCCGGCACCTGCAGGAGCAGCCAGCCGACGATGAGGCAGCTCAACAGCGGAATCAGCGGTCCGAATGGCAGTCGAAACTCGCCGGCTTTGGGCAGACCGTCACGCTGGCGCAGGCGCAGCACGGCGAGGCTAACGCCGAGGTCGATGAGCAGCAGCGACCCGGTGGCGAACACGGCCAGATACCTGAACGTGCCACTCAAGGCAAACGCGCACACGACAATTGCGAAGAAGACCACGGCCAAATGCGGCGTCTTGTACTTCGGATGCACTTTCGACAGGAACCTCGGTAGGTTGCCATCGAGCGATGTTGCGAAGATCACCCGTGGGCCGCCCAGCATGTCCCCGCTGATGGCGCCATAAATCGAAATGACAAGCCCCGCCATCAGCATTGTGCCGCCCCAGCCGCCGAACACTTCGACCGCAACCGCCACCAGCGGCGCTTCAGTTTGGTTTGCAAGCTCCGGCCCGAGCACGCCCTGAGCCACCGTTTGTAACCCAACGTAAAGCACAAGAAGACCGCTGATCCCGATCAATAGCCCCATCGGCACGGTCTTCGACGGATTCTTGATCTCTCCGCTGGCGTTCAGAGCGCATTCCGCCCCGCTGAAGGCAAAAAACAGCATGATCGCGCCGGCTCCGATTTCTCCAGCGGAAGGCCATTCGGGGATCGTAAGATGCTCCAAGTTGATGGCGAACAGCCCGGCGACCAACAGCAGTAGCAGTGGGACCAACTTGGTCAGCGTATTGAATACGTACAGTCGTACACCCGCCACGACGCCCCTGATGTTCACCACGGTCATGAAGGTGAACAAGGCGATGATGAACACCGCACGTGCAATGCTGTCGCCAAGAATCGGAAACGCGATGGTCATTACTTCAACCATGGCGACGGTGATTGCTGCATCGGCCAGAGCCGAGTAGCCGAACCAGAACAGTATCGACGCGATGAATCCGGCAAACGGCCCGAACGCTTCTTCGATGTACGCGTAGGAGCCGCCGCTGCGGGTTATGCGGCTGCCGACTTCCGCGAAACACAGGAAGACCAACGCTACGGCGACCGAACAGACGAGGTAGGCAACAATCGCCGCAGACCCCAGCTCCGCTGCGATGCGGCCCGGCAGAACGAAGATCCCACCGCCGACCACCATGTTCACGACGCTGAGGCCAAGGGCGCCGGCTCCGATGACGCGCAGCAGCCCCTCATCTGGCCGCCTTCCCGGGCCGTCCGCCTTGTGCAATGCGCTGTCTCTGGTCATCGGAGCTCGTTGCTCACTCAGCGGGCCTACGCGATGATTCGCTTGAACACTTCCAGATCGATGTTCCGTCCACAGGCAACTGCGACCACCTTCTTGCCCTTGAAGCGCTCTTTGTGCTTGAGAAGGCCGCCAACCGCCAGGGCCCCCGAACCTTCGACCACCAATCGATGCTGCTCGAACAGCAGACGGATGGAGTCTTCGATCTCTGTTTCGGTGAGCAGCATGATTTCATCCACATACCGCTGACACAGATCCAGGGTGACGCTGTCCAGATCCACGTTGCCGGCACAGGTGTCGGCCAGCGTCGTAAAAGTCTCCATCTCGACCATCTTGTTGGCCCGCATGGACTCATGCATTACCGGGGAGTTCTCCGGCGAAACGCCAAAGGCCTCTATGTCCGGGTTGTGGGACTTGAGCCAGCCCGCCGACCCGGTCAGCAATCCGCCCCCCCCGCAGGCGAAGAGGGCCGCATCCAGGTCGGGAAGCTGCTTGGAAATCTCGTACCCGCAGGTTCCCTGTCCGCCGACCACGATGGGATCGTTGTACGGCGACACGTAGACCTTGCCCTCTTCTTCCGCAGCGCGCCGGGCTCCCTCCTCCGCGTCCCAGGCTCGTTCGCCGTGGATGACCAGGTCCAGTTCATGGAACCGCAACAGCTCCAGACGGGATGGCTCGAGATCCTCGGCCACGTAGATGGTGGCGCGGCGTCCGCGGATCTTCATGGCCTCGGCAACCGCCAACGCGTAGTTGCCTGTCGAGGCCGTGACCACCCCTCGGTCGAGCTCCTCTTCCGTCAGCGAGAGGATCTTGTTGATCGCACCGCGGAACTTGAAGGAGGAGGTTCTCTGCATCGAGTCCAGCTTGAGCCAGACATCGCCGTCGATCGCCTTGCTGAGGTACCGCGAGTACTCCAGAGGTGTGGGCGAGAGGTGGTCCTGGCATCGCTCGTTGGCCTCCAGGACCAACTGGGGTACATCCAGCTGCTGTTGAACTTCGATAGTCATGATTTCCTCTGTCACCTAGAGAGCAAGGGATCCTACGATCGGTGCACGATGACCATCTTGAGCTCGGTCATCTCTTGCACCGCGTAGCGAGGGCCTTCCTTGCCCAGGCCGCTGTCCTTGAGGCCGCCGTACGGCATGTGGTCGGCGCGGAACTGGGTGCCGCCGTTGATGTTGATGTTGCCCGAGTCGACCTCGAGGGCGAACCGCAGGGCGTTGTCGAGATTCTCGGTGAACACCGCCGCTGCCAAGCCGAAGCGGGTGTCGTTGGCGAGCGCGATCGCCTCGTCGATGTCGGCGGCGGGAGTGACCCCGATCGCCGGCCCGAACAACTCCTCGCGCGAGAAGCGCATGTCGGCGGTGATGTCGGCGAGAATCGCCGGCTGCACGACGGCTCCATCCCTTTCGCCGCCGGCTACGAGCCGCGCACCGGCGGCCACCGCCTCGCCGATCCAGCTCTCGACGCGCGCCGCGTCGCCCTCGCGCACCATCGGCCCGACGTTCACCGAACCCTGCATCGGGTCGCCGGTGGCCAGTGCCTTGACCTTCGGCGTCAGGGCGTCGAGATAGTCGCCGTAGACCGACTGGTCGACGATGACGCGCTGCGTGGAGATGCAGACTTGCCCGGCGTTGGAATAGCCGCTCGTCACCGTGGCTGCGGTTACCTTGTCCATGTCGGCATCCGGCAACACGACGAGCGGCGAGTTGGAGCCCAGCTCCATCGTCACTTTCTTCAAGCCGGCGGTGCACATGATGTGCTCGCCCACCTCCTGACTGCCGGTGAAGGTCACCTTGCGCACCGCCGGGTGCGACACCAGCGCGTCGCCGATGGCACCGCCCGAGCCAGTGACGCACTGGATCGCCTCGGGCGGAAGTCCCGCCTCGAGCAGTACCTCGGTCAGCTTCAGCGCCGACAGCGGCGTATCGCTGGCCGGCTTGATCACCACCGAGTTGCCGGCCGCCAGCGCCGGGCCGACCTTGTGAGCCACCAGGTTGAGCGGGAAGTTGAACGGCGAGATCGCCACCACCACCCCCACCGGCACCCGGATGGTGAACCCGAACTTCATCGCGTTGCCGGGTGCCGCATCCAGCGGGATGGTCTCGCCACCCAGGCGCTTGGCCTCCTCGGCAGACAGGGTGATCGTCTGGAAGCAGCGGTCGGCCTCGAGCAGCCCTTCGGCGAGTATCTTGCCCTCCTCGCGGGTGATGGTCTCGCCGAATTCCTCACGACGCTCGCCGATGAGCCGCGCCGCGCGCATCAGAATCTCGTAGCGCTCGTAGGCGCTCAGCGCCCGCATGGCGCGGGCCCCGCGCACGGCGCTCTGCATGGCCCGGTCGACGTCTTCGACGGTGGCCGCGGGCACCGAGTCGAAGGGCAAGCCGTCGTACGGGTTGACCACTTCCATGGCGGCGTCGCCGGAGGTCCATCCACCGTTCAGATACATCTTCATGGTCGGTCCTCTCTCTAGTCGGATCGCGCGGTCATGCCGGGTTGGGGATCGCGCCGGAAGCATACGATGCGACGAGCGTATTCAGTGTCGTCTGACCGCACGCCCCGGCCGCACTTCAGGGACCAGCTCCCCGCCTTCCACTACGAGCACCCCGTTGACCAAAACGTAGGCGACACCGGTCGATGGCAGGCTCGGGTCGATATAGGTCGATCGGTCGGTCACCACATCGGGATCGAAGACGGTGATGTCGGCGTCGGCGCCGGCCCGCAGGCGCCCCTTGTCGGCCATCGCCGGCACGTAGCTCTCGAGCCGCTGCGCGGGCTCGATGGTCATCTTGCGCAGCGCCTCCATGAGGGTAAGCACCCCCTCCTCACGAACGTACTTGCCGAGCACCCGAGAGTAGGTTCCGGAGGTACGGGGATGCCCCATTCCGTCGACGATGTAGCCGTCGCTGGCGATCATGGTCAGGGGGCTCTCGATCGCTATACGGGTTAGCTCCGGCGTGCGGCTGTGGATGATAACCTCGCCACCCTCTTGTCTGAAGCGCCCGAAGCTATCGCGGGTTAGACGCTCACCGGTTCGAACCCACTGATAGATCGCGAACTCGTCGTCCTCCCACGAACCCCAGTCGTCGAAGAGGGCCGACTCGAGCTCGGTCATGCCGGCTTCGTAGGGGTACATCTCGGCAGTGACGTCCTGTCCGGTGGCGCGTGCCTCCTCGATCATCGCGAGAAACTCGGCGATGGAGGCGCCGCCGCTGGAGTTGGCATGTACTACGTGGAGCGTGGCACCGGTTCGGGAAGCACCCTCGATCGCTGCTCGCAGGCCGTCGAGTCCAGCACCCACATGGATGTGTGAGGAGGCGCCGTGCGCCGCCGCCACCCGGAGCATGGCTTCGAACTCGGCGATGCTGGCGGCTGGCGTATACGCCATACCGAAGCCGACAGCGGCGGCTCCTTCCGCCAAGCCCTGCTCGATACGGCTGGTCATCTCGGCGATCTGCGCGTCGGTGGCCGGCTCATGGCCGCCCGGTCCGCTGGGCAGGAAATTTCCGTTGTCGCCCATCACTTCCATGCGAACCCGGATGTGCCCGATGCTCACGCCGTAGTTGACGGCCTGACCCGCCTCCCGAGCGGCATACCAGCCGGCAACGTCCTCGGTGCCCACCTCGAGCTCCAGCGCCGTGGTGACACCGTCGCGCACCACCAGTCGGAAGGCCTCGTCGGATTGCCCATGCACGTGGAGGTCGATGAAGCCGGGCGCGACGACGTGATCGGAGACGTCGATAACCCGCTCCGCGGCAAGCTCGCTCTCGCTGATCGTCTCGATGCGGTCGCCCCGAATGCCGACGTTCCGCACCGCGTCCAGACCCGACTCCGGGTCGATGACCCGGCCGCCCTTCAAGACAACGTCGTAGCGTTCGGTGGGGGCGTCGGGCGGGGTGCAGCCGAACAGGGCGAGCGCCAGCAGCCCCGCCAACGGACCCGTAGTTGACCGCGTCATCGCCAGCCTCCTCAGCCGCCGATCGGCGTACAGAGCTCGAGCAGAATCCCCGACGGGCAGCGAACGTAGGAAACCACCTGTCCCCAGGGCTTCTGTGCGGCTGCCTTGAGCTCGCTGGCGCCGTTGTCCAACGCGGCCTGGTGCGCCGCTTCAACGTCGTCGGTGATCAGCGCGATCTCGAGGCCCAGCGGCCTGTCGGAATCGGAGGCGCTGACATATCCGTCTGGCAAGTTGGCTTGCCCCATGCCGAACGCAGTCTCGTAGAACTGCAAAGCAGCTTCCACGTCGTCGACGTAGGCGATGGCGTATCCGAACTTCACAATGGAGTCACCCGTCCTGTCATCACAGCCTGCTAATCGTCCAGGCCGAACGCCAGCAGCACGTTGCCTGGCGAGCCGCTGAGGATGGCGTAGCCCGAGCCCAAATAGACCATGCCGTCAACGATCGACGGGGCGGCGCCGCCGAACCCACCGCCGAAGCCCTCGACGCCGTTGATGGTCTCGAATTCGCGCCTCGTGTGGAACTCCCACTGAATGCTGCCGTCCTCGGTCGAGAAGGAGCGCATCACACCATCGCGCGAGCCGGTGAAGACGGCACCAGGGATGGCGCTCGCCGCCGCCCAGTTGCCGGAGTGGCAGGTCATGGTGGATTCTGGATCCTCACAGTCGGTGCGCTGCGGAATCGCCGTGTGCCAGACACGTGACCCGTCCGCTGCCCGCAGCGCCGCGATGCTACCGCTACCGTCCTCGAACGGAAGAGGCTTGAAGTAATACTCGCCGTCGAAGGCGCCGCCGAAACCGCCGTTCGGTGCCCCCAGACTGTCGCCGGCCTGCGCTACCCAGAGGATGGCGCCGTCGTCGTCTGGATCAAGGGCGGTGACCCGTCCGCTCTCCTGCCCCTGGATGAGGATGCGGCGGCCGTCCGCGAGCGTGTGCAGTATGGGCGATCCCGAGGGGTCGTCGTCGCGGCCGTCAACATAGCCGGGGCAGTTGATGCGTTGCTGCTCGGGGGTCATTCCACAGCCGCCGCCATGCGGATCATTGGCCGTTAGCTGGGTCCACCAGAGCCGCTCGCCGGTCTCCATGTCGAAGGCAAAGACCGCGTCGCAGGCGCCGTCGTCAAAGCCGAACTCCTCCTCGAAGAACTCGGTGATGTAACAGTTGCCGGCGGTCGCATAGAGCTTGCGATTGTCGAGGTCGAGCGTCGGTGCGTTCCATACGGCCGCCCCGGCCGGTCCGTAGAGCTGCGTGCCGGCGGCATTCTTACGCAGCGGCTTCGGACGCTCGGGGAATGTGTAGGTCGCCCATACCTTCTCGCCAGTATTGACGTCGACCGCGACGACGCTGCCTTGGAACTTGCAGCATCCGTACTCGATCGCCATCCCGGGAATCTCCTCCCACGACGCTACGCCGACATACAGATGACCGCCCGGCGACGGATCGAGCGTTGGCGGCCCGGTCATCTTGGCGGCCGGATGGTCGTCCGGACGCATCGTCCACAGCTTCTCGCCGGTCTCCGCGTCGACTGCCGTCACGTAGCCCATGTAGTCGCCGAACATCGCCGCGTAGCGCACCCCCGGCAACTCGGTCACCTCGCCGATGCTTACCGCGGTGCGCACCTGCCCGGGTGCCTCGAACGACCAGTGCACGCACCCCGTCTTGGCATCGAGCGCGTAAACGAAGTTGTTGTCACTTCCGAGGAACAACGCTCCGCCGACGATCGTGGGCTGTGCCCACGCGGCCGAGGCGGCGCCGGGGAAGGCGAACGCCCACTTGAGCTTCAGGTCGGAGATCTGCGCACCGGTAAGGCCGGCGGCCTCCTGTGGCTGGAAGCGGTACGACCGGGTCGGGTCCGGAGCCCAGCCGTTCCACCCGGGCTGGGCAAAGGGGTCGTCGAACCGTAGCGGGCTGGCGCACGGGTTGCTCATGGCGGCGGCGGTGCGGTCGGCGACGCCGCCGAACGGCTTACCGGTCACCAGCTCCGCCATCGCCCGCAGCCTTTCCTCGTCGAAGTTCGGCACGAACTCGGCCATCGGTCCGGTGGTGAGCGCCTGGAGCACACGCTCCGAGTCCATCAGCCGGAGGGTTTCGCGATTCGGGGCACGATTGTTCGGATCAGTGCTCTCGTGGCAGGTGGCACAGGCAACCTCGAAGAACACCACCATGCCGGCGGTGGAGGCGTCCGGCAACGGCCGTTGCCGCTGCGCCAGTGCTGCAGACGGAGAGACGTATAAAGCCAGCGCCAACACAGCGCCCGATATCACCACCGTACTTGCCGAGAGCAGAGCTCGCCTGAACATTCTTGAACCTCCGTTTAACCTGGCTCGAAGCTGCTTCAGGAAACTGGCCTGGCTCCTATACCAACCTGGCCAGAACGCCGAGCAGCCTTGCCACATCCTCTTGATTGTTGAACAGCGCCACCGCGGCGCGCAGTAGTTTGCCTTCCTCCTGGAAGGTCAACGACACGTTGGCCGCCCGCAGGGCGTTGAGCAGCCTCTCCGGATCCAGGCCATGGTAGAAGCTGACGATCGGCGAGGCGTTGTCGGGCGGTGTGAACGGCTCGATCCCGAGGTCGGCGACCCCGGCGCACAGCTGGCGCGCCAGCATTACCGTGTGCTGCTCGATGCGAGCCAACCCGACGCCCTCGAGCACGGTCAGCGCCGCGTCGATGGCGGCCATGGCGCCATACGACACGTTGCCGTATTCGAATTTTCGAGCGCTCGTCCTGAGACGGAATCGCTGGTTCGGCAGCGTCTCGGCCACCTGACCGTGGCCGTAGCGGTCGGGAGCCATCCACTCCAGGTGTTCTCGACGAACGTAAAGCGGTGCGCAGCCGAAGTCGGCGAATAGCCACTTGTAGCCGTTGCCGCAGGCAAAGTCGACGCCTTCGTCGTGCAGGTTCGTGGCGAACGTTCCGAACGCCTGAATCGCGTCGGCGTAGAGGTAGGCGCCGTTGGCGTGAGCCAGCTTGCCGAGCGATGGCAGGTGATGGCGGAAGCCGTTGCGGTTCGACACCCAGGCGACGCTGATCAGCCGCGTCCGGTGGTCGACTCGCGGCGCGAAGTCCTCGACGCCAGCGCGTCCACCGTGTGACGGTACGATGCGCAGCTCCACGCCGGCGCGCTTCTCGAGCTCGCGATACAGCACGAAGCTGGTGGTGAAGTGGAGCTCGTCGAGCACGACGTTGTCGCCGGCCTTCCAGTCCATGGCGTTGACCACGACGTTCTCGCCGTCGCTGGTCGAGTAGAGAAACGCGATCTCGTCCTCGTCGGCGCCAAACAGCGCCGCGAACTTGGCGCGGGCGCTTGCTTTCGCCTCCGGCCGGCTGCCCGGGTTGCGGTAGAGCATCTTCTCGTCGGCGTAGGCCACCAGGGTGTCGCGAACGGTTCGTGACAGCGGCCCCAGCGACGCGGCGTTGAGATAGGCGAGCTCCGCGGTGACCGGGAACTCGGAGCGCATCCCGAGTGGGTCGTCCTCGGACGGAGAAGCCAGCATGTGCCGCGTCGGCAGCGCCGCGAAGCTGGTGACCGCTGTCGTCTTCATGAAGTTGCGTCGACTCAACTTGTTCACCACGACCCTCCGATCTGCCGTATCAAGGTTGGAAGGGGACGACGGTCGAAACGGCGATTTCGGCCTCGGTTTCGAGCTTGAGGGTCACCTGGTGTTCCGTCCAGTCGATGGCGATCGTTCCATACTTGGACAAGGGCTTGTTGATGATGTGGCGATCCTGTGTGGTGAGGGCCGAGAGGTTGTCGCTGACCGCGCCGACCTTCCCCGTTGGGATGGTCGCTCCGGCGGGCGCACACTCGCCCCATGCGTCAGGGATCCCGTTGCCGCTGGCGTCCAGCTGCGTGTAACACCAGGGCGCTGTGCGCTCTGCCGTGGTGCAGCCGTCAGAGGTCTTGCCGGCGTGGCCGAACGGCAGCTGGCACCGGGCATCGTAGCTTCCGTTGCCTTGCGTGTCGGCCCAAACCGGCAGGCGGCTGGGGCTGGCGATGTCTTCCGGGAAGTCCTGGTCGAATCCCGAGGCCGTCACCTCGTAGAAAGTCACCGCCGCTCCCTCCGCGGGGGACGCCGGCATCGTCTTCTGCAGCAGCTCTCCCCAGTGCTGATCCCCGGAGACGAAGATCACCAACTTGGCGTTGCCGTCGTTGACCGCTTTCTGAGCGAGTCGCAACAGCCGCTGTCGCTGCAGCGGGATCTCCGCCCAGGATTCGTACACGGTGCCGGAATCGTAGGTCTCGCCGAGCGTGGCGATGGCAGCGTTGAATTCCGTTCCGTCGCCGTAGGCGCAGTAGTCGGTGAGCGGCCTGTTCCGATTGAGCGGCGGTAGCACCTGCGTCCCGGAGGCGATGACGGTGATCTCCGAGGTGATCTCCATCTGCTGTTCCAGCCACGACCACTGCTCGTCGCCCAGCATGGTGGAGGCGCTCCCCTGGCAGGCGCCGTAGTCGAGGAACGTCGGGGAGCGGTGGTAACGCGCGTCCAGCATGATGACGTTCACTCGGTTGTTCTGTGCGGCCGACCCGAACAACGTGGCGTTGTAGACGCCAGCCTGGCCCCCATCTCCGACATCGCGGTAGCGGACATCGTCGCTCGGCACGTCGAAGTGACGCAAGAACTCCAGTTGACTGTCGACGCGCTCGGTGTAGTCGTTGCCGGCGTTGTTCTCGCCGAAGTCGTGATCGTCCCAGGTGGCCATCACCGGGATCCGCGCCTGCAGAAACGGCTGATAGGTCGCCCCGTACTTCTTGGTGTCGTAGGTGCTGCGCATCTCCGTCATGTCGGTGGTGTCGGCGTAGACGTTGTCCCCGAGCCACAGGAACAGGTCGGGGCTCTGCGACGCTAGCCGCTGCATCGCCGCGCGGGTCGTGTGGTCGTCGTCGTGCCAGCAGGAGCCGAAGGAGATCGTTTGCAAGTGGGTCGCAGCGTCGGGTTGAGCGTGGGTCTCCACTTGCGAGCACGCAGCGAGTGAAAGCGTTACGAGTGTGAACGCAGCGAGTACCGGCCGGAGCCTTTCGTCGCCGGACACGTCTAGACCTGCTCGCGCTTGACGGTGTCCTGCCAGCGCCGTGTCCGCACCACCTCGTCGTTGGCGAGCAGGGTGCATTCGATGTCGAGCGTGAACGAGTCGGCGTCGCTGCTGAGCTTGCCGTCGGCGCGGGCGTCGATGCGGCGGTCGCCGTCGGTGCCGGTGTAAGTACCCTTGAACTCCACCGAGGCGACCGCAGGGTCATTCTCGTTGACCCGGCACCAGATGCGATCGACTCCTTGCCTGTAGTTGCCGAGCTCGAAGTAGGCCGTGTGGTCACCGGTGGCGACGTCGTGGATGCGCTGGTACTTCTGCACGTTGTCCCATTCGGCCGCGGTGATTCTGGGATCGTCTTCCGGCAGGAGTCGCAGCTCCGCCGTCCCGTACTGGTGCTGTCCGAGTACCGGCAGATCGACGTGCGATGGGCGATCGCCGCCGGTAAAAAGCGTCGTGGTCATAAGACCCGGCGACGGCCAGATCACCGGGAAGTCGGCGTTGGTCACCACAACCCGAATGCGATGCCCCGGCTCGAACGTGTGACCGACGCACCAGAGCTCGACCTCGAGCTCGTAGATCTCACCTGCAACGAGAGGCTCCGGGTCGCTGTGCGAGCTGTGGTGGGTGCCGTTGAGATAGCCACGCGACACCAGATAAGAGGTGCCGTCCGGCGCCACGTCGTTGAGCCTGACGATCCAGGTGGCCACCGGCGCTGTCGACGCTACGAACAGTCTGGCCTTGGTGAACCCCAGAATCTCCACCGTCTCGTGCAGCGGCGGGGTGTCGAACGCCAGGCCGTATGCGTCTTCACCGCGGTGGTCCAGACCGTAGTAGCCCTCGCCGCGCGTCGGGCCGAACGACTGCCCCCATCCACCGGTTGCCGGGTGATAGCGCAGCGCCACGGCCGAAGCCTCGCCGGATGTCTGCGCCAGCTGCCCGCCGCGTCCGATGGCCGTATCGCCGGCCAGCGCCGCTTCCGATATCTCGGCCAGCGGCACCTCCGGATCCGGCCGCAGATAGAACCGCGCGCCAGGTTCGAACGCCGTGTCGGGCCAGTCGTCTAGGTGTCGCCACTCGCCCGGTACGATGCCCCGGTAGCGGAAGCTCTGAGGTTGCCAGCGCGGCATGTAGAAGGACGCGCGCGGCTCGCGATCGATGCCGTTGTCGATGCCCTTGAGCCACCGATCGAACCACTTCAGACGCATGGCGTCCCAGTCCATCAGTGGGCCGGGTCCGCCGTTGTGGTGCCAGGGCCCCAGCACGCCGCGGCTCACCGCCGGCGAGTTGCGCATGATGCGCGGCACGAAATTCTGGTAGATATCGAGGTAGCCGCCGCCCAGAAACGTTGGCGTGGTCAGCCGGTCGTAGTGCGGCGCCAGCGAGCCGTGCTCCCAGTAGGGCCCGTATTTCTGATGATGCAGAAACCCTTGCAGCCAGGGGGCAGTGTCCCAGCGGTCCATCGACTCCTGGCTGTAGAGCGGGTAGTCAGGCGCTCGCGGCATGGAGTTGGGCGCCACCATGCCGATCGCCCAGGAGTTGTCGACCATCAACATCGCACCGCCCGGGAAGTGGATGTCGTCGGTGTAGCGCACGTCGTTGCCGTTGAGCACGAAGATCGCCTTCAGCGCCGGCGGTCGCACGTTGGAGGCCACCCACACCGTGTTGATCGCCGAATAGGAGCCCCCGTACATGCCGATGTTGCCGTTGCACCAGGGCTGCTCCGACAGCCAGTCGATGACGTGGGCGCTGTCCTCGTGCTCCTGGGCGGAGTACTCGTCGATCGGCGTGCCCTCCGAGCCCCCCGTGCCCCGCACGTCGACCGCCAGCGTGGCGTATCCGCGATGCGCCAGGTAGTTGTCGGCGATCGGAGCGTTGCGATACGGCCGCACCCCCAGCAGCCCCGGGATCTTCGTGCTCCCAGACATCGCCGCCGGCATGTACAGAAAGGCGTGCAGCCCCACCCCGTCGGGCATCTCCAGCCGCAGGCTCTCCAGATGAACCCCGGCCGTCATCTTCGGCAGCGTCGTCCACGGCCCACGCGAAACCCGGACGCTCCCCGCATCCACCGCCCGCAGCGACTCCTGCCCCACCGCACGCCACGCAGCGGCGTGCCAGTTTCCCAGTTCCCGCGATATCAGGCTGCCTCCAGCGAGGAGCCCAACTTCTCCCACAAAGAGGCGTCTGGAACCGTCGAACACGTACTCGCTCCTGCCTGCCGCCACCGCCACGGCGCCGGGAGGTTGCTGGCGGGTATGCAACCATGGATTAGGTGCGGGCTCCAGGGAGGTGTGCTGGTCGCTTGTTCGGCTCTCGGCCGCGCGTACCAGGGGGAGATCTGCCCTCTCCTCTCTGTAAACAAGAGAAGTCGACGACAAGACCGCACATCCGCTGTTAGCGGGGCGCTTCCACGTGCAGCGGCAACAACCGAGCCGTCCGCTGGTCGACTGTCGTATCAACGATGCGCAACTCGACGACGTACTCGTCGGGGTCGAGATACGGCAGAGGGAGCACAGCGCCGTGCACGCTCGGGCTCTCCAGCGGTAGCGCCTTGGGCGATATCTCGGCCATGATCTGCTGCGTGGCCGCATGGCGGATCGTCGCCTCAACAAGCGGGCCGACGGCGCCGCTGACTTGAACGCTCACGGCGACCCGGCTACCGGCCGTCACGCTCTCCGTCACTAGAGGCCTGAGTAGCCCGGCGGCGGTGTCCACCTCGACGAGCATCGGATCCGCCATGATCCATTGATTGGCGCTCGGCGGCACTTCGACCTGCAGTCGGGAAGTGCCGAGGCGATCGCCAACGTCTTCGGCCACTAGCATGCGGACCTCGTAGAAGCCCGGGGTGACCGGCCATTCGGTTGTGTAGTGAAAGTAGCGTGATGCCGTGCCGGTCGCCTGTGTTCCAGGATCGCCAAGGGGCTCCACTGCCTCGTGGGTCTCGACGGTCGCTCCGGTGGCACGGTTGAAAGCGAGGGCGTGAACGCTGAATAGGGAGATGCCGAGCCTGTCGATCATCTCCTCGGCGAGGTCGTTCGGACCGAGTTGCCCGAACGCCGGCGCCCAGCTGCCGGTTACCGTTTCCGCTGGTCGCGGCAGCCCCGCGACGACGAGGATCTTGGGCGAACCGTCGGGGGCGAATCGGTGGAAAGCCTTGGTCGGCAAAGGTCGGCCGGTCACGGCGCCCGGCAAAGCCAGCGCGGCGTTCACCTTCCGGGCTCTCAGTTCCGAATTCGCAAGCTCGCGGTAGCCCGGGCGAGCTCGCACTTCGGCATCCGGGGATGCTACCCGTACTTCGATCCGGTGGTACTCGCCGTCTTCGTGGGGCGCTGGTGGTTGGTAGAAGATCAGATAGAACTGGGTCGCGTCCGTGTATTGCTCCTCGAAGGCTCGATCGAGATCGGCCCAGCCGATGAAGGCGCGGCCGCCAGTATTGGTGGCCACGTCGACGAGCGGTCCCGTGAGGTCGCTATAGGCTGGGCGCACATTTCGCCTTAGCGCGTTGGAGACCTGGTAGTTGCTCACTCCAGCTCGGGTGCCGAGGTTGCTGAGCTCCGAGATCGGTCGCGGATCGATGCTGTAAATGCTGACGTTGCCGGTGTTGGCGGCTTCGTAGAGCTCGTCCATCAAACCGAGGAGCTGCTCCTCGGGCGACGACCTGGCCAGCGACGAGGCTCTCGCCCCGGCGTCGACGGCCTCACGCACCGCCGCCACGAAGGCTGCGTAGGGTCCGCCGCCGGTGATCATCGCCCCGGAGGAGATCCACACCAGCGCGGCACGGCCCTCAATCGCCGACAGAGCCAGGGTGAGGTCGGTGAGCCGCCGGAGCGTATGCTCGGCGCGCTGGTGCTCGATCTCGCTGTCTCGCTCCGACTTGCGCTCCAGGCTGAGGATAACTTCGCGCACGTTGATTGGAATTGACTCGCTCGCCGCCGAAGCTACGCCCGCCGCAGAGTTCATCGCGTCGATCGCCAACTTCATTGCCGGTCCGTATTCACGTGTCATTCGGGCGAAGATCGAGGTAACCGAGGCCCCCGCGTCCGATACCACCTCTGCCGCCTTGCGCAGTAGCTCTCGATCGGTCGTCAGCGGCGCCAGCTCGTGAATCCTGCCGCTGTTGTCGAGCATGAACACGCCCTGCGGGACGTCCAGCTCTCCTTCACCTTCGAAGAACCTCTGAAATGTCTCGACAAGGCGCGGCTGGTTTGAACGATCTAAGCTAGGCAGGTCGATGAAGTAGAGGATCGCACCGAGGGGCGCCGGGCTTCGCGCCACGGGCGCCGACGCCGCGGCCAGCTCTGTCGCTGACCCGGCGGCTAGGTCAGCGCGCCAGCCCACGTTGGTGACCTGCCCACTGGTGAGGCGGGTGAGCTGGACGTTGATGATCTGCTGCTCGACCCCGTCCTCGAAGATGCGGAAGTCCTCCGCTTTCAGATCGTCGATGAAGTTGCCGTCGCCGTCGGTGACGATGGCATCGACGCTCACTCGAGCGACAGTCGATCGGAAGGTCGGCGTTTGCTGCCTCGGTGCCGCTGGCGATATGGGACTGGCGCTGGCGCCGGCAGCAGCGACGGCGCTCGACATCGGCAGGCTGGCAGCGGCCAACACGAAGAGCAGGCCGGGAAACCGGGTCGAGTGGGCCCTCTTCCTCATTGGCGATCTCCTGCGTGGGGATTCGCCGGACATTATGGTCCGGTCGGTGTGCTCCGCCCACCACCGTGCCTCTATTTGCGCACTGAGATGGGGCTTCCGTGCACGGAACTTGGCTCCGTGCCGGGGCTCTCGCCGCCTCCGCGAGCTCAGTCCGAGCGCAGGCTCACCACCGGGTCGACGGCGAGCGCGCGTCGACCCGGGACGAAGCTGGCAAGTAGCGTCATCGCGAGCAGGATGGCCGGCACGCCAAAGTAGATCAGTGGCTCGTTGGCGTTGACGCCCTCGAGTACCGACGCGAGCAGGCGACCCATCGGTAACGCCAGGGCGACGCCGACGACGATGCCGACCGACGCGAACCGCAGCCCACGGCCCATGACGAGCCGTAGCACGTCGCTGCGTCGGGCGCCGAGCGCCACACGAATGCCGACCTCTCGAGATCGTTGCGCTACCAGATAGGCCATCAGGCCATAGAGGCCGACGGCCGACAGGAGCAGAGCGACGGCGCCGAACATTCCATCAAGCGCGTCGGAAGCACCCGTCGCGCAGCACGCCGGGAATGGTGCGCAGCCATAACAGCAGCGCTGGCCAGCGGCCGTCGCGTGCCAGCGTGTCACGATGCAAGCGGTCGAAGTCGGCGATCGCCATGGAGCCATAGCGGCGCCGGAAACATCGAGGGTAGGCGATCAGCAGAACCTGGTAGATTCTTGCTGGGGGGCTCATCGGCTAGCGACGCGAGGCCGGCAGGAGACGCTTGGCGCGCGCCGAATCGACCAGTCGTTCCAGGCGGCTTGCCTCAGCCGCTAACGTCGAGCGTCCCATCTCGGTGAGCTGGTAGTGCCGGCGTCGTTGGGCGTCAGGACCGTGCTCGTGCACCAACCCGTCGCGCGACAGGCGCCGTAGTGACCTATACAGGTTGGCCGGATCCATGCTCACCGCCGCGTCGGTCTCCTCGGCGACCCTCTGCAGGATGGCGTAACCGTGGCTGCGGCCGTCAGTTAGCGCCATGAGGATGAGGAAATCGCGAGGTGCCAGAGGCTCGGTGGCGGCGAGTGGCATCGTTGTTCTCCGAAAGTAGGCAGCATTAGGTGCGAAACACTGGTATTATTGACTCTGACGGTGATTTGTCGGGCGGGCACAGTAATTTTAGAAGTCGTTTGACTATAAACGTCGAGTGACTAGTAGTCAATCGACATTCGGTCGACTAGTAGTCAAACGACTACACGCGCCCATCGCCGGTCCATTCCACGCCGTGGTGCGGCCCATCGAGGGCATCAGGCGCTAATCGCCGAAGGTCAACCAGCCGTCGAACGGGATCAATGCCGGTAACGAGCTGGAACCGGCGCGCCACCAGGTTAGCAAAGAGTCCGTCGTGGGGATTCTCAACGGTCGCCAGGCTCATCACGCTCGCAACGAGGTGACGCTGCTGTATTCCTCGGCGTTGCAGCTGGTCAGGGCTACACGCGAAACGCTGGTGCTATTGACTTTGCTGGTGGATCGTCAATATAGACCGAAGTCTAGTAGTCGATCGACTAAGCCGCGAAAGGAGCTGTTAACTGGTTTGAGGAGCTCAAGCGGCTCGTGCCGGCTGACCAGTAGGCTGGCTGGAAGATCTCGCGTTGACCGGAAGGTCCTGCTAGCGCGCAAATCCTCCGAACGGGCTCAGGTAGGCGGCGCCGAAGCCATCGAGCACGCCGCGCACTTCGGCGCTGGGCTCTCCGTACACGGCGATGGCGGTTGGCTCGCCACATTCGAGAAATCGCCCCGCGAAGTTCGCGCCGAAGGTCCCGAGGTGAATCATCGCTGCCGACGAGTCGGCGTAGCGTTCGTAAATATGGCAAGCGGAGCCGTCGTCGCTGAGGAACCACTCGTAGACCTGGGTTCCAGGCTCGTTCGCCTCAGTAGCGCTGACCATCTCGCCCATCAGGGCGCGGAAGTCTTCCAGTCGGCCCTCGCGTATGTTCAATTGAAGGTTCCAAGAAACGGTGTCGGTCATGGTGTGGCGTCCTCCCTCGTTATTTTGGATCGCCGTCACCCAACGACTCGGTGCCGCCCCGGATCGTCCCTCAGGAGCTCGCCTCGGGGAATATCTTGTCGCCATCGTAGTCCCGGAGTCCGCAGAACCCGTAGACTTCGAAACCGTTTTCCGCCAACAAAGCCGCGGCACGCGCGGCTCGACCACCGCCGTTTCAAGCGGTGAGGATCGGACGATCCCTCGGTAGCTCGTCGAGGCGGCCATCCAGCTCGTCGATCGGTATGTTGGTGTAACCCTCCACCGTGCCGAGCTCCTCGAGCTCGTCGGGCTCGCGGACGTCGAGCAGAAAGACGTCGGCATTGTGGAGCGCACTGGCGAGCACGTCGCCGGTGAGCTGCTGAGCTTCCGCGGGGGTGTTGGCGGGGGGCTCGTTCATCGGCGTCTCCTCGGCCGGCTGGGCCGACTGACCCTGGCAGGCGATGCTGACAAGTCCGAGCGACAGCACGAATGCTGTCCACGACGTGCTTCTGTTCATGGGTTCCTCCGGTTCAAGAATGCTTCAAGATACTAGCTGAGCGTTGATGGCGACGCTCGACCTATTGACGTCGCCGATAGCCTGGCCCACGTACCACCATCCCCGGACGGGCGTCGGTGATGCGCCCTTGGTCGAGCACGACCTGTCCGTTGACCAGCACGTACTCCATCCCTGCCGAATACTGATGTGGTTGGGCGTAGGTAGAACGGTCGATGATGGTCTCCGGATCGAAGATCACGATGTCTGCCCAGGCTCCCTCGCGAAGCGTGCCGCGATCGCGGATGCCGAGCCGCTGAGCGGGTAGGGAAGTGGCCTTGCGGACGGCCTCTTCGAGGCTGATGTCGCCAAGCTCCCGCACGTAACGCCCCAGAATCTTGGCGTAGGTTCCGTAGGATCTGGGGTGAACGAGCCGATCCGACAGCGGTCCGTCGACCGCCGCGAGCCCACCGTCCGTACCTATCGCGACCCACGGCTGCCGTAGGACAAGGCGCATGTCATCTTCATCGGTGAGGTGGGAGACGAAGCCAGCTCCACCGGCCTGGACAATGTCCATGATCACGTCGCGCGCGTCTTTTCCCTGTTCGGCGGCGATGTCTGCGAGGTTTTGCCCGGCGAGGTCCGCGAGGTCCGTGTTGCCACCGATATCGGTGATGACGAAGCCGGCGGCGCCACCCACCCCGAAGTACTCGTTCTCCCACTCCGTCGAGAGGACCTCGAGCTCGCGCTTGATGCGCTCACGGGTTGACGGGTCCGCCAGGCGCCGGCTGATTTCCTCGGTGCTTCCTTGGCGAGCCCAGGGAGGGAGCAGTGCCCGTAAGCCGGCGGCACCCCAAAGGTACGGGTATACGTCGGCGGTCACGTCGAGGCCTTGCTGGCGAGCCGCGGCGATGCGCTCGACAACCGCTGGTATCTCGCCCCAGTTCTGTACGTACGCCGCCTTCAGGTGGGTGATGTGGGCTCGGATATCGGCTTCTCGAGCGATGCGGAATACCTCCTCGAGAGAGGCAAAGAGCGCATCGCCTTCGCTACGCTGGTGCGTCTGGTAGGCGCCACCGTATCGAGAAGCGACCCGCGCCAGAGCGATCAGCTCCTCGGTGCTGTTGAACTGGTCGGGCACGTACATCAGCGCCGAGTACACGCCGAGCGCGCCGTCTTCCATCGCCTCGGCAGTGAGCCGCTCCATCTCGGCGAGGTCGGCCGCGGTCGCCGGGCGGTCCGCCGTGCCGATGACCAGCTCCCGAAGCGTCGATGTGCCTACATACGTCGCGAAGTTCAGCGTCGGGGGAGTGGTCTCCAGGCGCGCGAAGAAATCGTCGAGGGTTCGCCAGTCGGGGTCGATTCCGAAGCGCTCGAATCGCCCCATTCTCTCGGCGAGGTGGGCATTGCTGGTGGGGGCGACCGAGCTGCCCTCCCCTTCGACCAACAGCGTGATGCCCTGCGTTATGGCGCTGGCGGCGCGCCCATCGACCAGCAGAAGCCACGACGAGTGGCTGTGCATGTCGATGAAGCCGGGGGCGACGATCTTGTTGTCGGCGTCGATCGATCGGGCGGCGGCTGCGCCTGCCAGATTGCCGATCGCGGCGATGTGCCTGTCGCGAATGCCGAGGTCGCCCCGAACCCACGGATTTCCGCTGCCATCGACGATGCGCGCGTTGGTGATCAGCAGATCGTAGCGGCCGGCGCCCGAGGTCTCCGGGGTCGGCGCGCAGGCCCCGCAGAACAAGGCCGCCGCCGTTAGGAGTGCGGTGGTGGGGCTCATGGTCTGACTACCTCGACGCTGCGACTGCGTAGCCGAGCCACACCAGTGCCAGCCCCACGATGACATGCGCGCCGACGTTGGCGGCGGCGCGCAACAATTCGTCGTCGCGGATCATCGCCAACGTCTCATAGCTGAACGTCGAGAACGTCGTGAACCCGCCGAGTACGCCGATGAGGATGAACGCGCGAACTTCCGGCCCGAACAGCTGCCGAGACTCAGCGTATCCGGCGACCACGCCGATCAGCAGGCAACCGAGGAGGTTCACCAGCAACGTTCCGTACGGGAACGTCGTGAGAGGTACTTGCCGGTGCACAAGTCCGCTGAGTCCGTACCGGGCAAGAGCGCCCAGGAAGCCTCCGGAACCGACGACCGCCGCATTGATCAGCGCTGCTTTCAATCTTTGCCTCGGCCACCGCGCAATGCCGACTCGAGCTCCTGCGCCTTCTGCTCGAGGCGTTCGAGGCGACGCATCACCAGGTCGGGGTCGAAGTCTCGCATGGCGCCCGCGGCCCCATTCGCTGCGGGCGGAGCAGTGGTTGGCTGCGCTTGACCTCCTGGCGGGCCGGCCGGCGCGGCTTCGGCAGCCTGCTCCGCCGCAGGCCGTGGGGCGTGCGTCTCCACTGGCTCGATGTATTCGCCATCGTCGTCGATGCCCACCCGGTGTCCCCAGCGCGGTTCTTTCTGCCCTGGCGCACGCTCGAGGAGCACAACCAACGGGTCGGGCGGTGCGGCCAGATCCGCCAGGGCCGCCTTGGCCGAATCGGCGGTGGCAAATTCGTACAGTCGCACGGTGCGAGCACGGATCTCGCCTGCAGTTTGTGGGCCGCGCAACAGCAGCACCGTGAGCACCGCCTTGCCAGCACGATCGAGGCGCCAGCACTTCTCGACCTGTTGCCCCCACTTGGTGGCGCGACGCCCGGTCACACGCGTCACCAGCATGTCGTGGTGCAATCGTTCCAGCGCGCTGTGAACGGCGCTTTCCGACAGGTTCAGCACCGGGTTGCGATTGCTGCGCTGATTACAGGCGGCGACCAGAGCGTTCTCGGTCAGCGGGTAGTACTCGGGCGTGGCCTGCTGCTTCTCTAGCAGGCAGCCAAGCACCCGGATCTCGTCACTGTCGAGGCGGCGAGAGATGCGCTCGATCATCGCGCCAGCGTAGCGCAATCAACTGATCCCCACAGCCACACGTGCTGGCGTCAGTTGACTAGGGTCAGCGTAATAAAGGGTTAAGTCGCGCGCTACCGTCGATCGCCACGCGGAAACCCATGTGGTCATCGCTCGAATTCTGCTCGTCGCCGGTGCGCGCCGCGGCGCGGATGCTGTGGCCCCCCTGCGGGGCGACGCGGCCGTCGGCTTCGACGCCTGCCCAATCGACCCAGGAACCACCGCGGTTGACTCGATCGATGCGCTCGTCGGGGATGTCCGGCGGCCGCTCTGGTCCGCTGGGGTTCAGGTGTGGAGAGCGTGCGTAGTACCCCCTGTCGTAGATGTCGTAGACCCACTCACCGAGGTTGCCGGCCATGTCGTAGGCACCGTATGGCGACTGGCCGGCGTCGTAGGCGTCGACTGGCGAGGTCTCGATATAGCCGTCGTCGACTTCAGGGTCGGAACGGCGGGTGTGCTGCCCATACTTGCCGATGAAGTTGAGGTCGGCGTAGTTGGCCCGCCGTCCGTCGGGGACCTCGTTGCCCCAGGGGAAGCGCCGCCCTTCGGTGCCACGCGCCGCCTTCTCCCATTGAGCTTCGGTGGGCAAGACGATCGGCAGGCCGAGCTTGTCTGAAAGCCAGGCGCAGAATGCCTGTGCATCATTCCAGCTGACGCTCCCCACCGCGTGGTCGTCGGCCTGCTCGAAGTAGATATTGTTCCAGCCACCGTCGAGCCGTGGCTCCCAGGGATCACCGCGCTCGCTTGCCGCGGGGATCTCGCCGGTCCATTGCCAGGAGCCCTGCCCCTGCTCCGCGTCGGTCACGTACCCGGTGGCCTCCACAAAGGCGCGAAACTGCCCCACGGTCACCGGATATTTGGCCATCCAGTAGTCGTCGAGCTCGACCGTGTGCACCGGGCGTTCGCCTTCGAGCCCCTCGCTCGAGCCCATCGGGAAGGTCCCCGCCGGCACCAGCACGAAGTGGTGACCCTCGCCCAGGTCCACCTCTCGGTGCCCGGCGCTGTTCGAGCTCGTTCGAGTGGCGGCAGCCAGCACCTTTTCGACGATCGACTGGCCGGCTGACGAGGAAGTTCGGTCGGTCGCGGTGGCACCTGTCGAGCCGGCTTGCTGCGGCGCGCTTGAACAGCTCAGCGCCGGCAACGCGGCCGCGACGGTCCCTAGAGCCATCATCGTGTCGAACCAGCGTCGCCTTGTCTTGCCTCGATGGATCACAGTGCCGGTCATTCTCCTCGAAAATCGGCGTCCGGTACGATCTTGCCAATTAGCTCGCGGGCGGGGAGACGCAATTCTTCGGGGGTCGGCCGCCCGACGAAATACCAGCCGTTGAAGATCCGCTGGATAGTCAGGTCGGGGAGCAAGGCGAACGTAAAGGGGACGGGCAGCGGACCGTGTCGGGTGTCGGTGGTCCCACGGATGCCGAGCTCGTCGATGAGCTGCAGCCCGGTGTCGCTCAGGAAGGGGAAGCTTGCTCCGAGCTCGGCCTTGAGGGCGGGTTGCCCCTCGGGCGGGTCCACCGAGACGACTGCCAGTCGGCAGTAGGCTACTGCGGCAGCGCGTTGGAACTGGACCAGTTCCGCCAGCTGAAGCTGGCACTTCGGTCACCAGGGGCCTCGATAAAAGGCAAGAAACAGCGGGCGGCGCTCCGCGACTTCGGCGATCGATACTCGGTTGCCGGAGTCGTCAGTGAGGCTGGCGTCCGGGAATTTCTGCCCGACTCCGTACTCGAGTGCCATCGATGATTCTCCGCTGGTAGTTGTCTGGAACCGGGCTGCTACGTCGACATGCCGCGCGCCGCGATGCGCCAAACGGCCTCAACCCGGTCGTTGCGAATGGCGTACATCTGGTCGTAGAGGTTCACCACCGGGTCGCAGTGCGACACGATCAGCTCGAGCCTGTCGCCGACTCGGTAGGTGCGCGATGGGTCGTCGTAGGTGAGCACGCCGAACTCGTCGGAGCCTGAGCGATACTCCATCCCGGATTCGCCGTTGACGATGGGCCAGGGTCGGTTGATGGTGCATGCCTTGGCGCCCGCGTCGGTAGTGACCTGACCCTCGTACTGGTCGTTGAGCACGGTCGTGAGAATGGTCAACGAGGGCTGGAAGTCCGAATACACCTCTTGATCGTCGGCTCCGCCGATCGCCAGGTACTGCGCGTCCATGAAGACGTAGCTGCCCACTTGTATGTCGGTGAGTCCGGGGGTCTCGTGGTCGATGTTGTAGGTACCGGTGCCGCCACCGCTGAAGATCTCAGTGTTCAAGCCGGACCGCTGCAATAGCGTGAACGTATCGGCGGCCGCGGCGAGGCGCTCGAGCGTCTGCGTGCGGCGTGCCTCGAATCCGTGCATGTGTTGCGAGCCGCCGTCATAGCACAGCATGCCGCGCAGTCGCAGCCCGGGCAGCGTGTCAACGAGTTGCGCCAGCTCCAGTGCGGGCTGCCCCGCGGTAATGCCGGTGCGATGCGTTCCCGGGTCAACGTCGACCACCACGTCGGCGGTGGTGCCGGCCGCCTGCGCCGCCTCGGAAAGGTCACGAGCATTGCCGGGTGTGTCGGTCGCCTGGACGAAATTCGAGCATTGCGTCCTCAAACGCATTGCACGGGCGATCTTGAACGGCGTCACATTGGTCGTCGTCATGAGGATCTGTTCGATGCCGTGCTCGAACATAGCCTCGGCCTCGCTCACCTTGGCGGTGCAGATGCCGACCGATCCGCCCTCGATCTGGAGCCGGGCGATCGCCGGGCACTTATGTGTCTTGGCGTGAGGCCGGCTGGCGATGCCGTTACGCGCGACCGTCTGCTGGCAGGTGGCCAGGTTCGCCTCGAGGGCATCGAGATCGACACACAGCGCTGGTGTGTCGATCTCCCACTTGGAGCCGTCGGCCTGTATCTCACCCTCGAAGGCCATCGAGCGCATCTCCGCTGAGTTATGCGCCTTCAGTGACGTTGGAACCCATACGCCAGCCGCTCCGGCGGTCTGCAGGAAGTGGCGGCGCGATAGCGGCGGGTTGCTCACAAGCTGTCTCCGAACTCTGGGCGATAGCGGACCACTCCTCGAAGTGGCTTGATGCGGCCAGCGTCCAGGAGCAGGATCATGAAAGCGTCGTCAGGGACACTCTCCCATTGGCAGCGCACCCCGTGCTCGGAGGCGCAAACGAAGCCGAAGCGCGGATAGTAGCGCGGGTGACCCAACACGACGACATAGGGCCAGCTTGCGGCGCGCACTTCCGCAAGCGCGTGCTCGATGAGCCGAGTGCCGATCCCTTGACTCTGGTGGCCCGGTAGAACGGCCATAGGACCGAGGCCGAGCCCCTCGGTGGTCCCTTCGCGGTGTTGGATCGACACCGGCGAGAACAGCACATGACCGACCACTTCTCCGGCGGTGGTCGCCACGAACGAAAGCGTGTTTGGCGCTCCTTCGCGCAGCGCCTCGACGATGTCCGCCTCCGCGGACTGCCTGAAGGCGAGTCGGTTAACCGTCTGAATCGCGACGATGTCGTCGTCTCGTTCGCGGCGGATCTCGACCATGTTCCTCTCGGTCTGTCGGGCGAGCTAGGTCAGACCACGCGCACCGATCCCTGGTTGACCTTTGCCGCCGGGCGTCCCCGGATCATGTGCAGGGTAGCCACGCGGCTACCGCACGTCGGGCAGTAGATGTTGTCGTGCAGCTTCAGGGGCTGCTCGGTATGAAAGATCTTGGCCCGATCCTCGGCGACCTTGTCCAAGAACATCTTAACCAGCCGGCCCTTGCCACCCTTTCGATAGCGGGCCAGCGGAGTGCCACACTCACAGGCAACGTCGATGAACTGGCGCTGGGCCATGGTCCTAGCTCTCTGCGCGTGCCGCGTGGAGATCGATGGGCAGGTGCCACGCCAATCGGCCTCCGACAGCCCGGCCGTGCACCGTTACCGCGGTAAGCTGATCATGGCCGATCGAGCGCTGTGAGGCCTATTGTCCACCGAATGGCGACGAGCTCGACTACCTGGAGGTCAACAGGGAGATCGATGACGAGCACCGACAAGCAGTTGTGCCGAACCGCAGGCTACCAGGACGAGACTTCGCGTTCGCGGCAGCTGTACGAGCGGGCCCTGCGAGTGATGCCTGGCGGCAACAGCCGCCACACGCTCGTGATGGATCCCTATCCGGTATACGCCGCCAGCGGGCAAGGCTGCCGCGTCACCGATGTGGAGGGCGAGCAGCGTATTGACTTCATCAACAACTACACGTCGCTAATTCGCGGCCACGCGGATCCGGTGGTCACCGCGGCGGTGCGCCAGGTTGTCGGTCAGGGAACGGCGTTCTCGATGCCTACCGAGAGCGATATTCGTCTGGCCGAGCTGCTCCTCGACCGCGTCCCGGGTATGCAACGGATCCGCTTCGCGAACTCGGGCAGCGAAGGTGTGCTGTTGACGATCCGCGCGGCACGGGCGGCTACCGGGCGCTCCAAGATCGCCAAGTTCGAGGGTTGCTACCACGGTGTCTATGACTACGCCCAGGCGAGCGATAGCTCGCGGCCGCACAACTGGGGTGACTCACAGCACCCGAGCACGACGCTGGAGCCGAGCATGGCGCGTAGCCTGGTCGACGATGTCGTTACGCTGCCATGGAACGATATCGAGGTCTGTCGGGCGCTCATCGACGACAACGCCGATCAGCTGGCGGCCGTCGTTTTCGACCCGCTTCCGGCTGCCCTCGGATTCGTCGCGCCGGACCAGAGCTTCGTCGAGTTTCTCCGTGAGATCACCGAGCGGCAGGGCATTCTGTTGATCGCCGACGAAGTGTTGTCGTTCCGGGTCAGCTGCCAGGGTGCCTGTGCCTCCCACGGCATCGAGCCCGACCTCGTCTCGCTGGGCAAGATCATCGGCGGTGGTTTTCCGGTTGGTGCCGTCATGGGTAAGCAGTCGGTGATGGAGGTGTTCGATCACCGGGTTGGCGAGAAGGTTCATCACGGTGGTACGTACAACGGCAACCCGGTCACCATGGTGGCGGGCCACGAGACCATGCGACAGATGACGCCGGAAGCCTACGGCCAGCTGGACGCTCTCGGGGATCGACTTCGTGAGGCCATTGCCGAGACGGTCGGTCGCCGGGGCATTGCGCACCAGGTTACCGGGCGCGGATCGCTCTTCGGCCTGTTGTTCACCGAGGCGCCGGTTCGCGATTTCCGCGGACTGGTGGCGGGGCTGTCCGCCGAGCCAGGGCAGATGAAGGTGGCGGCAGAGATGCTCCACCACGGCATCCTGCTGGGATCGCGCGGCGTGCTCGGCTGCCTGTCGACGCCCATGGGCACAGATGAGATCGACGCTTTCGTTAGCGCGCTGGACGAGTCGCTGCGAGTTGCGGCGGGCTAGCTATTCAGCGACTCCGGTCGCTCCGACGAGCCTCAGCAACGCCTCCCGGACGGCCGGCCACGCGGAGGAAACGGGCACCGATGGGTCGAAGTGGCCGGCACCATCGATGATCTCCAGGCGCGCCCGATCACCGGCCGCGATCGCTTCGTGGGCGAACGCCTGCACTCCGCTTGTCGGAACGACGGTGTCCTCCGTGCCGCTCACCAACACCACTGGCACGCCGAGCGGCAGCCGTTGCCGCGGCGAGGCATCAGCATAGCGGTCGGGATGCGTCTCGGGTGGGCCGCCCATCAGCGGATCCACGGCACCATGGCAACTCTGCGACGGCCCCACCCGGTAGGTGGCCAGATCGTCGATCGCCGCCAGACCGATCACACCGCGAATCGGCAGGGGAGAGGGGCGGTACAGGTCGCTCTCGGCGGTCAGTCGGCGGCGCGTTGCGCTCCACAGGGCGAGGTGTCCGCCGGCCGAGTGGCCGGCGACAACGACGGCTTGCAGGTTCAGTGGATAGGTTTCGGCGAGCTCACGCAGGTAGTCAATCGCGGCGGCAACGTCGAGAAGGGTCATTGGCCAGCCGCCTGCTCCGCCAACGCGCCGGTACTCGATCGTCCACGTGACGATGCCGAGATCGGTTACCGCGGCGGCAAGATGGCGGAAGTACGCGTAGTCGAACTCTTGTAGCCAGCAGCCGCCGTGGATCAATACCACCACCGGGTGCGGTCCGGTAGTCGTCGGCAGGCGCAACTCGCCAAACTGGTCGGGCAGGGGACCATACTCGACTCGGATACCGGGTGCCGGAGTCGGTAGCGCCTGGACTTTCGGCCAGGTTATCGGCGTAGCGCTGCCCTCGACCGCCTGGTCGATACGGGTGGCGGGTGGCTCCAGGCCTACCGGCGAGCGATTGGTTGCGGAGGCGCGGCCGCCAGCGACTCCGATCGCCAGCGCCGCTGCCAGAAGGATCGATTTCCCAGGTCTCATGCGGTTGACCCTATATCGCAGCGCCGTCTTCCGTCGCGCCCGATATCGCGGTGCCGCGTATCCCCGCGCCTCATGGTGGCGGCGTCGCTGTCCGGAATTGCCAGCATGCTATCGTCCAACGCCGACCACTGGAGATCGGCGGGAGGACCCATGAGCTCAAGCATTTCTTCGAACCGGATGCTGTTCGCTGCATCCTTCATCGCCCTCGTGACGACGGCGTTCGCTTTCATGCTGCGCATCAATCTGATGGGCGTGTGGGAGACCGCCTATTCGTTGGACAAGACCCAGGTCGGTACCATCTTCGGCGCCGGCCTCTGGCCTTTCGGTGCGAGCATCATCCTGTTCAGTCTGATCATCGACAGGGTGGGTTACGGCAAGGCGATGGCGTTCGCGTTCGTCTGCCACGTCCTTTTCGCAGTGCTCACCATCACCGCCACCGGCTACCGCATGCTCTACTGGGCGAGCGTAATCGGTGCTCTCGGCAACGGTGCGGTCGAGGCAGTGATCAACCCGCTGATCGCCACGGTCTATGCGAAGGACAAGACCAAATGGCTGAACATTTTGCACGCGGGTTGGCCGAGCGGGCTGGTGATTACCGGGGTTCTCGTACTCGGTGTGGGTAGCTCGTTGCCTTGGCAATGGCAGATCGGCATGATCCTCGTTCCGGCGTTCGCCTACGGCGCGATGATGCTGCGGATGGAGTTTCCGGTGAGCGAGCGGGTCGCGGAGGGTGTCTCGTACCGCGCCATGCTCGCCGAGGTCGGTTGGGGTGGGGCGTTCATCGCCTTTCTGCTCATCGTGATGGAGCTGACGACCAATGTGCTCGGCATCGTCGCGCTACAGAACATCGGCGCCCAGATGTTGATCGCGGCGGTGCTCGCCGCCGTCTATGGCTACTACGCTCGCTCGTTCGGGCGTCCGCTGTTCGTGTTCATGCTCGTGCTCATGCTGTTGCTGGCCACCACCGAGCTCGGAACTGACAGCTGGGTAAAGGACCTCCTGGGACCGGCAATCGGTAACACACTGGGGATCGACTCGGGATGGGTCCTGGTTTACACGGCCCTGATCATGATGGTCCTGCGCCTGACCTGCGGTCCGCTGATCAAACGGCTGCAGCCGCTCGGAGTTCTTGCGGTCAGCGCCGGGCTGGCGGCGGCGGGCATCTTCTGGCTCTCGATGCTCGGAGGCAATGCTGGCACGACCGCTCTGGTGATCATCGTTGCCGCCACCGTCTACGGGGTCGGACAGACGTTCTTCTGGCCGACTACGCTGGGCTTCATCTCCGAGCAGTTCCCCAGGGGCGGGGCGATGACCCTCAATGTGATCGCCGGCGTGGGCATGCTTGGCGTCGGCGTCCTCGGCAGCGTCTGGCTGGGAAACCTGCAGGACAAGTCGGTCGTAAGCGCGCTCGAGGACGATCGTCCCGAGCTGGTGGCGCGCTACGTCGAAGAAAGGCCTCCGAGTCTCTTCGGTAACTATCGGGCCCTCACCGAAGAAGCCGTCGAGGTCAGGGACGCCATGATGACGCCCGACGCAGCGGCGCTGGCGGTGGCCACCGACGAGGGCAAGATGTCGGCGCTGCGCACCGTCGTGGCTCTGCCGGCCATCATGCTGCTCGCCTACCTGGCGCTGCTGTTCTGGTTCAACTCGCGAGGCGGCTATCGACCGGTAGAGTTCGGTTCCAGCTAGATGACTGATGGGTCGATTGCCGGGCGACGAGGGGGGGGGCCTGACGCGCTGGTGATGGGAGTGGACCTCGGCACCGGCGGCGCGCGGGCCGTGATCGCCGATGCCGCTGGCGACATCCTGGCGACGAGCCACGCCGACCTCGAGGCGGTCGCAGCGGCGACGCCTCCCGAGCGCCAGGGCTGGCACGAGCAGGACCCCGAGGCCTGGTGGAGGGCCGCCAAGAGGGCGATCCGGGATGCTTTGCGGCAGACCGGTGGAACGGCCGAAGTCGCGGCGCACCTGCGAGCCATCTGCGTCGATGGCACGTCGGGAACGGTGGTCGGCATCGACCTCGACGGCAACCCTGCGACGCCTGCGCTGATGTACAACGACGCCCGCGCCGCGGAGGAAGCCCGGCAGCTCGACGGGCTCGCTCGGCAACACGCAGGAGCGGGTACTGCGCCCGTCAGCGCCGCGCCCGGCATCGCCAAGATGCTGTGGATCGAGCGACACTTGCCTGACGCATTCGCGGCAACGCACATCTTCGCCCACCAGGCCGATTTCATTGCCGGCCGGCTCATCGGTCGGTTCGGTACTACCGACTACAGCAATGCGTTGAAGTCTGGCTTCGATTTGACCACCGACGCTTGGGCTGGCTGGATCGACCAGCACCCAGGGGTACGCGCCAGGCTGCCCCGCGTAGTGGCGCCGGGCGACGAGCTCGGTCAAGTCTCAGAGAGGGTCGCCGCCGCGCTCGGGCTGCCTCCCGGCATGGCCGTGATCGCCGGAGTCACCGATGGCACCGCCGCCTTCCTGGCCTCCGGGGCGCGCTGTGCCGGGGACGACAACACCACCCTCGGGACGACGCTGGTGTTCAAGCGTCTCGTCGACCGTCACGTCGAGGATCCCGCCGGACTGCTGTACTGCCACAAGCTGCCCGGCGCATCGTGGCTCCCGGGCGCCGCCAGTAACGTCGGTGGAGAGTGGATCCGAACCGACTTCCCAGGTGCCGATCTGCGGCGACTCGACCGCCTCGCCAGTGAGCTGTTGCCGACGCAGCAGCTCTGCTACCCGCTACGGACGCAGGGAGAGCGCTTCCCCTTCAAGTCTCCCGAGGCGACGGGCTTCTGCGAGCCGGAGGTCGCCGAGCCGGCACCGCGCTACGCCGCGTGCCTGCAAGGCACGGCCTTGGTGGAACGCCTGGGCTATGCGGTACTGGATGGCGCCACTCGGCGTCGTGACTCGATCACTCCCGGGGCGGTTCATGCTACCGGTGGCGGTAGCCGGAGCGACGTCTGGATGCAGCTTCGAGCCGACGTGTGCGGGCGCACCTACCATCGGCCGAGTTGCCATGAATCGGCTTTTGGAAGCGCAATCCTGGCAGCCGCGAGTACGATTCACCAGAACCTGGGGGAGGCGAGCCAGGCTATGGTAACCATCGCCAGGACGTTTCATCCCGATCGGACCCGCCACCAAATGTACGATGAGATCTACCAGAGATTTCTGCGGCTTCTGGAGCAACGCGGCTTCCTGACCCGGTCGCTGCCATGACCCAGATCGTCGCGGAGATGATCGAAGCGGCCCGCCAGCTGGTGAGCTCCGGTCTTGTGACAGGGGCAGGCGGCAACATCAGCGTCCGCGATGGCGACCACATGTGGATATCGCCGAGCGGGTTTTCACTCGAGGACGCCCGGCAAGAGCACTATCCATGCATCTCGGTCGCATCGGGAGACATCGTAGCGGGTGAGTTTCGCCCCTCGTCGGAGGTGCTGATGCACCTCTACGTCTACCGCGTCCGCTCCGACGTGAACGCCATCTTCCACGCGCATCCGAAGATGACCAACGCCCTTTGCTGCGCCGGCCATGATTTGCGCGCCATCTTCGCCGACTACTACGTGTACCTCGGGGGCAACGTTCCGCACGTGCCCTATGTCACGGTGACGACGCCCGAGCTGGCGAGCGTCGTCGAGCGCGAGTTCAAAGCGCCTGATTGCAAGGGCATGGTGCTTCGAAATCACGGCACGATCACGGTCGGGGCATCGGTCAAGGAGGCTGCCTTTCGCACCTATGCCATGGAGGAGCAGGCGTTCATCCAGTGGCACGCGCTGCAGGTAGGTGAGCCCACTTATCTGACCGAGGAGGAGTGCGCCAAGCTCGATGCCTTGGGGAGCGAAGAGTACCGAAGACAGCTGCTCGCGGAGATGAAAATGACCGCTCGAGACCGGCCATGAGATCCGTGGCCTAGTCAGTTGACGTCTCGCGCTCTTCTGTTCGATCTCGACAACACGCTCTACGCTTACGCGCCCAGCGATGAAGTGGCACTGGTTGCGGCGCAGGCCGTCCTGGCGCCGCACGTCGAAATCTCTGCCGCGGAGTTTCGCCGACGCAACGACCGGATTCGCACCGAGCACGCCGAGCGCCTCGGGGGCCAGGCTGCGTCACACAATCGCACGCTGTTCTTTAAATCGATGGTCGAGCAGCTGACCGGCGTCAGCGGCGGCGATCTTGCCGCTCGAATGGCCGACGGCTACTGGGCGGTGTTTCGCGACCACATGGAGCCCGCCCCGAACGCCCATGAGGTGCTGGAGAGTCTCGGCGCGAGCCATGAGCTCGCCCTCGTCACCAACCAAACCACCTACGTCCAGCTCAAGAAGATCCAGCGGCTCGGCTTCGAGCGCTACTTTCCGGTCGTCGTGACGAGCGAGGAATGTGGCGTCGAGAAGCCGGACGCGCGCGTGTTTCAGAGAGCCCTCAGCACGCTGGGCGTCGAGGCGTCAGCGGCGGTGATGATCGGCGATGACCCGCACTGCGATATCCATGGCGCATCCGAGCTCGGGATCCCCACGGTTCAGACGACGGAGTTCACCGGCCTGCACCTCGGGGAGGACCAGGCCGACGCCGTCATCGGTTCGCTGAGCGAGCTTCCCGAGGTATTGTCCCGCCTCTCCTGAGGCACGCCGGACTCAAAATCCGGTGGGCTTACGCTCGTGAGGGTTCGAGTCCCTCCCTCGGTACTACTGAAAACAAAGGCTTAGAGAGGCGACACTGGCTACTTTTTAACCTACCCTCGAAACCGCTCGGTAGCACTTTCGGTAGCACTTGGCTCCAAAAGTGCCGCCAGATCAGCGGTGTCTTCATCGACCAGGTGCCCGTAACGACGGATCATCTGAACCGTCTTCCAACCCATCATCCGCATGATCTTGCGGTCGTGGGCACCGGCTCGGAGTAGCCGCGTCGCGACCCCGTGGCGCAGATCGTGGATGCGCAACTCCGGGCACCCGACTCGCTTCCCGATCCGCTTCCACGCCTCGCGGATGCCGTCATGCCCCGTCCGAATCCTGGCAGATCAGATCGCCGCAGAACAGCACGCCCGGGCCGTCGGCATGGGTGAACGTCAGGTAGCAGGCGGTGTCGAAGCCGGCGGCCTCCACCGCCTTGAGGCCTCCGCGCAGCGCGCTCCGCGCGTCGAACCAGACATCCGGGGATACTCCTCGAGCCCGGCCGCTCCCACCGGGGCGTAGATCGACGCGCCGATCTCCTGCCGGAAGCGCCACGCGGAGCGCTGGTGGTTGCCGTAGGTCAGAAAGATGCCGCCGACATTCTCCAGCTTCTTCTGGAGATGGGCCTCAAGGGGCACGCCGTCGATCACCATCAGACCGTCGGGCGTCTCCACGGCGAACGCGTCGCTGCGAAACCGCCGATCCGATCGGCTCGGGCCTTGGGCTCTGCCATCTCTCCTCCCCCAGGACCTGCGGCAGGAAGTTCCCGGCAGCAGACCGTGAGGTTGACGCGATCGCGGGACTATACCGCCGGAGTGCCCGGACGAGAGCACGTCGTCGACTCGTATTGCCAGCACCGATTCTATGAGTTGCGCAGTGGCCCGAACACTTGGGGCAGGTCAGTCTACCCGAGCGTCGGAAGCCACTCGGCGATCGCGCGACCGATCGCGTGAGGTGCCGTCTCCTGCACCCAGTGGGTACCGTACACAGTTACCTCGGTCTGGTTGTTGAAGCCGTGCACAAACTCCAGAACCTCAGCCCGCCGCAGCATGGATCCCGGAGCCGCGCGTACAAACAGCTTCGGGATTCGTGTGTCTGCGGCGGCCCAGTCTGAATAGTCTCGGACGAGCTCATAGACATCTCTGGGTTCGCCGCCGAACGGCAGTTGGCGGGGCCAGGTCAGCGTGGGTCGGCGACTCTCGCCCGGCTCCAGATACGGGCGTCGATACTCGGCTGCGTCCTCCTCCGTCAGGTACAAGCGGAGACTGCCCACCAGATCCTCCACGAACCTGTTCTCCTGGAGCACCGCCTGCTCGCCCCGTGGGGATTTATAGATTTCAAATGCCGACCCCGGCTGAGCCGCGGGCCTTGGTGCACCCGGCGGTTCGAGAATCGCCTCCATATAAGCGATCCCCTTGACGCGACCAGGGTTCTGCTGGGCCCAGGTGAACCCCATCGCGGAACCCCAGTCGTGGATCACGAAGGTCACGTTGTCCTCGACACCCAGCGCCTCGAACATCTCGAAGAGATACTCGCGGTGCGTCACAAAGGTGTACTTGCCAGGACCGCTGTCAGGTAATGGGCCGGAATCACCCATCCCGATCATATCGGGGGCGATACACCGGCCTAGATGCTGGACATGAGGAATGATGTTGCGCCACAAATAGGACGACGTCGGGTTGCCGTGAAGAAAGAGGATGGGGTCGCCTTCCCCGACCTCGTGGTAGGCCATGTCGAGGCCGCGCACCGAAACTCTCTTCTTCTGGTCAACCCAAGACGATGACGAAGACTGTGCCCGAGCAGAAGCTGGGAGCATGAAGGCTGGTCCGACCGCGAGCGCTGCCGCGGCACGGCACCACTGACGCCGATCGAGTGGTGGCATAGATGGATCCTCCAGATAACGAAGCCGCCAGCATATATGGCCATGCCAGCTCTCGGCAGCCGGGGCCCTCACCCACCTCTCTCGGGCAGCGCCATTGGTCGATACGTTCGACGGCGCCTCATGGGATCGCGCCCCTGATGGATGCTTCCTGCTGATCCGGTGTAGCGCGGACGATTCTGATCCGAACGCGCTGCGCATCGTCCTCAACTGGTTCGACGAGCTGAAGCGGCTCGTGCCGACGAACCCGTAGCGCCCTATCCCACCCTCGCGAGGCGCGCTACGTACTCGATATGTGGTCCAACATCCTGGCCGTTGGGGCTACCTAGAACACCTTGTCGTACACCACGATGTTCCCGCGCGTACCATCCATGTCCTTGTACGTCATCGTCATGGTCTCACCGTCTTTCGAGACGGCAAAGTTGATCACCAGGAATGGCTCGTCTTGGTCCGCAACGCGATCTATCACCTCCTTCGTGTAGGGATCGATCACCTTGGCCGAGAGCCAGTATGTCGGCTTCGCCCCGGATTCCCTTGAATACTCCGGGTACTCCTTGCCGTCGAAGCCTAAGTACCAGTGCAGAAATGAGCGGCCACGGGCGTTCACGGTCTCGAGCGTCACGAGCATCAGCCCGTCTTTGGTGTAGTCGAACGTCCTCGTCAGGCTGGTCGGCGGAGGCGCGTTGCCGCCAAAGACCGACTTCTCGGCGTTGAGTGTCCAGGTGCCGATCAACGGATCCCACGACTCGGTTTGGGCGTGAGCGCTTGCGGCCGAGCCGATCAAGATCAGCGCTACCTGCAACACAGTCAGGCGTTTTGGCATCAGGCTCCTCACAGTGTGGCCTCCCTCGAACTTGGCTGGACGGGCAAACGAGACGACAACATCACAAGACTAGGTCATCGGTGTTCCTGACGCGAAATCCGGCACGTGGCCACTCCGCTACCCACCCCCCCCAACTGGCAGCCTCCGAATCAGGCGGATAACCGAGAATGGCCCGCCGTGTAAGCCTCTGCCGGAAAGCGCCGGAAACCCGCCCCATTCGACTCAAAATCCGGTGGGCTTACGCTCGTGAGGGTTCGAGTCCCTCCCTCGGTACTTTTTTTTCAACAACTTACGGCGATTGACAATTCTTGGCACCCGCCAGAATCATGCAGGTGTGCCTATTCTGTGCCTGCGATCGACCTGAAGCGGCATGGATTCCCGGCGGTCCTCCGACATGCACCACCGAGGGTGGGCTCTTGCCAGGGGGTCGACAGATGACGTTGCGTTCGGCGTCGTACAGGACCATGGCTGCCGGGTAGGTGGTCTCTGCGCCGGTTGATGGCGTGACGATGGCTTACCATCGGCTTGTTGGACGCGCACGCGCCGAATACATCGACGAGGAGATTGGGTGCAGATCGAGCTGAGCTGGATCATCTTCGTAATCATGATCGCGGTCCTGCTGGAGGTGTTGCAGCAGCACCTGGATGAGATGGAACGCTCCGGTGAGGCCACAGCGGTTCCTCCCCAGCGGGTCCCATCAGATACCCCCGCCCCCCGGTAGCTGTCTAGCTAAGATCGCCGAGCATAGCGATCTAGTCTGTCCAAACAGCCCTCTACTGCGGGAAATTCTGACCGGCATCAGCAGAGAGATGCTGGCGATCTTGTCGGGCGAACTATGGGATGAGGGGTGACGTGTGTGTGCCGGGGTTCCACGAGTGTGAATACCCCCCACCCCTCTGTGTCGCGTACGTTGCTTCGCAAAGCGACAGCAGGCCGCGAGCCGAGCTGCTGCTCTGGGCGAGGTCGGGTTGCTGGCGCTGGTGATCGGCCACGGGCATTGCAACCGTTCGGCCTTGGCAATGGCGCGCTTGCTGCTGTACCAGGGTGGGCTGCGAGAGCTTGCCCGTCGCGAGTCGCAGGAATGGCGCTCTGAGCCCGGCGTGGGCGCCGTCTCGGCGGCGCGCCAACCGCGGCTATCGTCCCTGGTCTGCGCTGGCCAGCGCCTGCTCGGCCACGTAGCGGATGTAGTGGCGCATCGCCAGAAGCTGATCGTCGGTGAGCTCCGGGTAGGCCGGCATGCCGCGCGTCTGACGGGAACCATCACGAACCACCGTCGCGAAAGCGATGTCCGAGAGTACGACCCGCGATGCTCTCAGGTCAGGCGCCTGGCCGCCCGCCACCAGGTCCCCGCCGTGACAGCTGCCGCAGCCGACGCTGTACGCGCTGGCACCCGACCGCAACAGGTCTTCGTGGACCGCGAAGTCCGGTGCGGCGAGCGGGACGGGAACCTCGGGCGGCGGCGAAGGCGGAAGCTCCGTGTCGCCGCCGAGCGAGAATGCCACCAGGCGCCGCGGATGAACGCCGTACGCCCAACCGGGCGCCGCCGCCTGTGCGCTGCCGATGCCGGCCCACACGCCACCCCAGCCCACGAGCAGGGCGATGTACTGCCGCCCGTCGATCATGTAGGTGATCGGAGGCGCCGAGATCCCTGAGCCCACGTCGGACGCCCATAGCGTCGCGCCGCTGCGGGCATCGTGTGCCGCGAAGGTGGCGTCAGTTCGGCCCTGGAACACGAGGTTGCCGGCGGTAGTCATCGTGCCCGCGTTCCACAGGCCGTCCATCGGCACCTCCCAGGCGGGTTCCTGGCGTAAGGGATCCCACGCGAGAAGGGACCCGGCAGCTCCATCGGAGCGCGGCGAGCCTACTCGGGTCGTTCTCACGCCAGAGCCACCGCTCCTCCCCGGTTGCCAGGCTTCAGCAATGCCCTCGTCACTGAAGTCCATCGCGAGGTGGATCGCGGGTATGTACGCCAATCCGGTCAGCGGGTTGTATGACATCGCGTGCCAGTTGTGGGCGCCGGCGAAAGATGGTGCCACACGCGCCGGCCGATCCTCGTATCGCGCCCCCGGCACCTCGACCGGCCGCCCCGTCTGCAGGTCGATGTGCGTCGCCCAGCTGACCTCGGCGTAGGGCTCCGCTGAGACCACCTTTCCGGTCTCGCGGTCGATGACGTAGAAGAAGCCGTTCTTGGGAGCGTGCAGGATGGCCTTGATGTCGCGGCCGTCGATCGTCATATCGGCCAGCACGATGTCCATGTTGGAGTTGTAGTCCCAGGTTTCGCCGGGCGTGGTCTGGTAGTGCCATAGGTATTCGCCGGTATCGGGATCGAGCGCGACGACAGAGCACAGGAACAGATTGTCGCCGCCACCCGGGCTGCGGATCTTGCGGTTCCAGGGCGAGCCGTTGCCGGTGCCGATGTACAGTTGGTCGAGCTCGGCGTCGTAGGTGAACCCGTGCCAGGCGTTACCGCCGCCGCCGAGCTTCCACCACTCGCCCGTCCAGGTCTCGGCGGCCATGGCCATGGCGTCGTTCTCGAACCCGTCGGCGGGGTTGCCGGGTACGATCCAGAAGCGCCAGGCCTGCTCGCCGGTCTCGGCATCGTAGGCGGTGACGTAGCCGCGCGCGGCGGCGTGATCGGCGCCGCCGTTGCCGATCAGCACCTTCCCCTTGAACACCTTCGGGGCTCCGGTGATGTAGTAGTGGACGTTCGGGTCGACCGTCATCACGCTCCACAGTTCCTCGCCGGTGGCGGCGTCGACGGCGTTGAGGCGACCGTCCCAGGTGGCGACGTAAACCTTGCCCTTCCAGAAGCCGATACCGCGATTGTGGTCCCATCCGGTGCGCATCCTGTGCGCCGCGTGCCCGACGATATCCGGGTCGTACTCCCAGAGCAGCTCGCCGGTTCTCCCGTCGACCGCACGAACGATGTTCATGCTGCCGATGAAGTACAGAACTCCGTCGACGACGAGCGGGGTGGATGTCAGCCCGCGGTCGTTCGGTAGATCGAGGTACCAGTCGACCGCCAGATCGCCGACATTGAGCGAGTTGATCTGCGTGAGCGGGCTGAACCGCTGCTCGCTGTAGGTGCGGCCGAAAGCCAGCCAATTGGCGCCCTGGGTCTCGTTGCCCATGGCCGCGTCATCGACGAGAGTCGGCGACTGCGAGGAGGATGACTGCGCCGTGCCAATGGATAGCAACATCGCTGGCAGCAGCCACCAGCAACAACTGGCTCGGGTCGTTGGTCGACGACGATTCACGCGCACGCCTCCGTTTCCGTTGCTGATCTCACGCTCACTCAGACGCCCGGCGACGGCACAGTACGATATCATCGAGTTCACGTCGCCCGGTCTGAACGGAAAGGCCAGGTCACTACACACAACTTCCTGATCGTCATGCGGCGCAACGCAGACCGTCGGTATCTAGTCTGGCGCGCAGCGTTCGCACCGAGTGGTGCGTGAGGCGCTCATCACCAACTGGTTCGACGAGCTGACGCGGCGCGTGCCGACGGACCCGTAGCGCGCTCAGCCGAGTCTCGGAATCCGGGCTGAACCACGTTTCCCCGCCGGGTCCCGTGGTAGCCTGGACCGTCGTGCGCGGAACGTGTTCAGTTGGGACACCAACAGGGGCGGAGCAGGCCGGACTAGCGAATAGGAGTCGAGATGAGTGAGAAGGGCGACCACACCAACGACGGAGTCGAGGGCTCCCGGGTAACCCGGCGTGATTTCGCGCGCTCGACCGTGGTGGCCGGCGCCGCCGCCGTTACCCTACCGTCGGCGCTCCGCGCCGAGAGTTCCGGCAGCCGCGAGAGTCTTGCCGGAACGGCGAGCGCCGGTCAGTTTTCCGACTTGTGGCGCCCGGGTACCACGATTCCGGCGAAGTACTACCTCGACGAAGAGATCTATCTGAAGGATGAGGCCATCATCCGCGACAACCTCTGGCTGTTCGTCGACCACGAGAGCCGCATCCCGAACGCGGGCGACTACTTCGTCTACGCCTTCGGACGCAGCGACAGCGTCATCGTCGTCCGCAACAACGACGGGGAAATCAACGCCTTCCACAACGTCTGCCGTCATCGCGGTTCCCGGCTCTGTCGTCACGACGCCGATCCGATTCCGGACGATCCGCGGCTGTCGGTCAAACAGTTGGACCAGGAGGGCAGCTCGCCGGTCTTCCGGTGTCCCTACCACGCTTGGACCTATGACGTCGACGGCAACCTGATCTACGCCTACGGCATGCAAGAAGATTTCGATCCGGCCGACAACGGCCTGATGCCCTGCAACCTCAAGACCTACGAGGGCCAGATCTTCCTGCACCTCGGCGAGGGCGAGCCACCGGACTTCGAACCCTACGTGAGAAGGATCAGTGACGTCTCCCGCCGCCATGGCATAGCCCAGCTCAAGATCGCCGCGCGCCGCCAGTACGTCATGGATGCGAACTGGAAGCTGGCCCTCGAGAACTTCCTCGAGTGCTATCACTGCGGACCGTCGCATTCATGGCTGGTAGCAGCGCACGACTGGGACTATGCGCTCAGCGCGGACCAACGTCAGGACCTCGAGAAGGACCTGGACACCTGGGTGGTCGGTGAGGCCCGGCCCGGGGGCAGTGCCGACAACGAGCCGAGCCTGCGCAGCGACGCCGGCGTCGGCAAGGGCTTCCTGAACCCGGGCATCGAGACCGGGACACTCGACGGCAAGCGGGCGGCGCCGCTGCTGGCGACCTTCGATGAGCCGACCCACGGCTTCCGCGAGGCGGGTTCGGGCTGGTACACGGGCTACTGGGCCGCCTACGACGATCACGTCGCCATCGCGCGGTTCGCGCCCCGCGACATCGATCTCACGGACGTCGAGATTATCTGGCTGGTACATCCGGATGCTCAGGAAGGCCGTGATTACGACGTCGAGGACGTGATCGGCCTCTGGCACGTCACCATCAAGGAAGACAAATGGGTGGTGGAGAACAACCATGCCGGCGTCCGCTCGGGTGCCTACGGCGCGGGACACTACGCCATCCACGAGCCGCTCCCGAGGAGGTTCGTGGAGTGGTATATGCGCGTCATGGAGGGAGCTGACGCGAGTGGTTCCGACTTCACGTAGCGCTCACTAGCCAGCGTCCCGGAGGGTTCTCTGCGAGAAGCTTCTACGCGGCGCTTGGCTTCCACGCGGCAGGTAACACGCGTGTTTTCGTCGAGCGTCCCGATGCCGTTCTGCACGAGGTCCAGTACCGCATCGACACTGGTTCGAGGAGCTGAAGCGGCTCGTGCCGACGGACCCGTAGCGTCGCGAGACTCGGTAGCACTTTCGGTAGCACTCTTGAGGTGCAACGAGGGTACGAAAGGGACCAATAAGGACGCTGAGAGATCAGCGATTCGCCAGGCGTAACAGCGGATAACCGAGAATGGCCCGCCGTGTAAGCCTCTGCCGGAAAGCGCCGGAAACCCGCCCCATTCGACTCAAAATCCGGTGGGCTTA
>Ga0315339_1000496_pt1 | contig 48344 bp, 41 predicted proteins | sample ASW17metaG_FD_204514 | JGI IMG/M metagenome (GOLD analysis project Ga0315339, IMG submission 204514) | Ammonia-oxidizing marine archaeal communities from Pacific Ocean, United States - ASW #17 | ecosystem: Environmental > Aquatic > Marine > Oceanic | place: USA: California | collected 2016-12-05 | reverse complement strand
TGCCATTCTCGCGTTCTTTCGCGAAACAATCCCAAAAGAATGGAAAAACTTCCGCGACAAGGTGTCAGACAACTTTCGTATCACAACCCATGATAATTTTCGGGTTTTGGCGTAGGCACGGTATAACAGCATTTAATCCATCGTGAACCGAATAGTTATGAAATTGGATCGGCCCGGCTCGCGTTGCCTGCAGGTATGCCTGACCACCATGGGGCCAAGATCAATGTATGACGCCAAGAACCGTGACGAACAGAGACGAAAACAACGGACAATTGGCGGAATGCTTGCACTTCAATCTTGCTGTCATACGGTATTTTTCGGTGGCTTTGCGATCGAGGCTGCTGGCATGAGCATCGAGTGTTTTTGATCAAGGCTGCCCGGTTCGGTGTGTAAGGCACCAGGTTCATGTCGGCTTGACGTTTCCTGGTCATATGCGTTTTCTGACAATTGGCAGCCCGACCAAGAAAAAAACTGTCGAAGAGTTCGGTGCGGGGCGATTGGCGGCGTGCGCATTAGTGATTGGCTGATGCCATTGATGCCGCGCCTGCGGCTCCAATTGATGGCGGCCAATAGAGCGGCGACAGGCGTTGTGAATTGAACGCGAAGCCGCCCCGAAAACTAAACCAGGCCTACACGCGGTGACAGGGTTTGTTTCCCCCCACGCGAGCAGACTTGGATTGCTCCGGCAAGTGCTTGTTGGGCCGTTGTTCAGCTCCGAAAAAATCAAATGACCGCATCGCCGGGCGTTGATCTCGCGGGGCTCACAAGAGCTGGTTCCCCAAGCGGTACGATTCATGCTCTTATTTTCACTCAAGCCATATGAGGAGGCAATTGATGGCCGCGAATACCGCCGATCGTGGGGAACGAAATTACCGCGTTTATATCTCCACCGCGGGAGACGGCACGATCACGACCCTCAAAATGGTGTCGGCCAGCGATGAGCCGCAACGCCTGCAGACCATCCTGATTGCCGGGGGTAACTCTTCTGGCGGTCTGAGCACACCGATGGCGGTCAGTCCGGATCAACGGCGTCTTTACGCTGCGGTGCGAAACGCGCCATTGCCGATCACCAGCTTCGCGATCGATCCGGCTGACGGTTCTCTGTCGGTGCTCGGTACGGCACGACTTCCCGCAAGCACACCTTATGTGGCGACCGACCGGAGCGGGCGGTTCCTGTTTTCCGTCGCCAATATCGGCGCCACTCTCGCGGTGAGCGCCATCGACAATCAGGGTCGGGTTGAGCGTTATGCCTGCCAGGTGCTTCACATCGGACACAAACTCCATTGCATCGTTGTCGATGCGAGGAACGCACATGTTTATGTAAGCAGCACCGACGATTGCGCCATCCATCAGTTCGACCTCGACGCAACCATGGGCCGCTTGGTGCCGTGTGATACGCCAATAGTTACGCTGAATGCCGGCGGTGACCCTCGCCATATGGTCTTCTCGCCGGATGGCCGCTTCCTCTATGTGACGACCGAGGCCGGTGGTCGAGTTGCTTGTTTTTCCGTCGACGCTGCCTCGGGATGTCTCGCGGAACTGCCTGATATCGCGATGATGCCGGGAGATTTCACTGGCCGGCCGTCAACCGCTGATATTCATCTCACGCACGACGGCCGGTTCCTTTATGCCAGCGAGCGGGTTCTGAACACGATTGTTGTCTACAGTGTCGACCAATCCACGGGCGCGTTGTCTCGTATAGAAACTGTCGATACCGAGGGCGTCCCCCGCGCATTCGCAATCGCGCCCGATGACAGCTTTATGCTCGTCGCCGGACAGGATACGGGCAACATCAGCGCCTACGCGATCGATCACGACACCGGCAAACTTGCCAAAGGCGTTCAATTTGAAATCGGGCCGCAGCCCAATTGGATCGAGTTCATCGATCTTGGGGCGGAACAATAGCGAATTCGACATTTGGCCAGGATACTTTTTTTCCATATCGGTGTCTCGGGGGCGGGGCGGTGCTGAGCATTCGTGATCTTACAACGGCGTTACTGAATATTCCGGCGCTCGACGTGGCGGCGGGAGAGTGCGTCGCGTTAATGGGGGCGTCGGGGGCGGGGAAGTCGCTCTTCCTGCGGGCGATAGCCGATCTCGATCCGAATGACGGTGAGGCCTTGGTGGACGGTACCGCGCGAAGCAAAATGCCGGCCTTCGAGTGGCGCCGCCGGGTCGCGTTGGTGCCGGCGGAAAGCGGTTGGTGGGCCGACAACGTCGTGGAGCATTTCGTACCCGGCTTGGCGGATACTACCATGTTGGAAGCGCTTGGCGTGCCAGCCGACGCGCTCGGCTGGGCCGTGTCGCGCCTTTCCAGCGGCGAGCGCCATCGCCTTGCAATCATACGGGCGCTTTCGCGCAAACCCAAGGCGATCCTGCTTGAAGAGCCATCAGCATCGCTTGATGCCAAGTCGACGACTTTGCTGGAATCCGTGCTGAGGGACGAATTGGCGCGTGGTACGGCAATCCTTCTGATTACCCACGACCCGGCACAGGCTGATCGGCTGGCGAGGCGCACGCTGATGATGGCGGACGGCCGAATTGCGGAAGGGCAGGGTGTCGCCAAATGAGTGACTACATTGTCCTTTCATATTGGGACGTCATGCTGGCGGCAGTCTTTCTTGTTCTCAACGGGGTCTTGTCGCTAGCCCTGAATCTTGGGCTTGAACGCCAGCTGCTGATCGCATCGTCACGCATGGTCGTGCAACTCCTTGCCGTTGGGCTCGTACTCAAAGCGATTTTTGCCATTTCCTCTCCATGGTTGACACTGCTGGTCGCGACAGTGATGTGCATAATTGCCGGGCGCGAAGTCTGGGCGCGACAGGAGCGCCGCCTCGCCGGCAAATGGGGGTTCGGGATCGGTGCCGGCGCGATGGCGGCGGCCGGCATGATTGTCACGCTCGTCGCGCTGACGACGCAAATCCAACCTGACCCGTGGTGGTCGCCACGTTTCGCGCTGCCGCTGTTCGGAATGATTCTTGGCAATGCCATGACTGGCATCAGCCTCGGGGTCGACACTCTCACCACCACGCTCTATCGCGAACGGCTCGCCATCGAGGCGCGTCTGCTCTTGGGTTCTTCGAGATGGGAGGCGATTACCCCGTTTACCCGCAGGGCACTAAGGAGCGGCTTCACGCCGATCATCAATAGCATGGCCGTGGTCGGCGTTGTTTCGCTACCGGGAATGATGACCGGGCAAATTCTCTCCGGCGTCGATCCGACCGAGGCGGTCAAATACCAGCTCCTGGTGATGTTTCTGATCGGGGGAGCGACAGGCCTCGGCGTTCTGAGCGCCGTTTTGGCGAATATTTGGCGTCTGACCGACGATCGTCATCGCCTGCGCCTCGACCGTCTGGCGTCGCGGAGCTGAGACAAACCTGGCAACTCGAGGTTTCCATAAGCGACTCCCAAGTCGGCGGGGACCATCAAGCTCATGAGGTGGTGCTGGTATTGGCTTGCAACGCCCGCGAATTGTTCGAACATCGAACTCGTTGTAAACTAAAAACCTCGCAGTCGACGCTAGAGGTCTCCGTCGTGATTCAGATCAAAAGGCTCTATGCGCCACGCGACGTGACAGACGGTCGACGGGTGTTGGTCGACGGCCTGTGGCCGCGTGGCATCAAGAAGGAGGCGCTGGATCTGGACGACTGGATCAAGGAAATTGCTCCCAGTCCGGAACTCCGTAAATGGTACGGACATCAGCCGGAACTCTGGGAAGAGTTTGCCAAACGCTATCGCGCTGAACTGAAGATGCCAGTTCGCGCTGCCCAACTTGATCGATTGCGCGATTTGAGTGAAAGCGGCACCGTCACGCTGCTCTATGCGGCGCGTGACGAGATCCGAAACAACGCAGTCGTATTACACGAGCTTTTGCGCCAGGGATGAGTATCAAGTCAGATTGCTTGCACGCCGGCGAAATCTGACGCGACTTTCAATGCCTTCAATACAGCCACGTCTTTACGCTTGCCGCCCTGCATTGGCGGGTTGGGGAAGGTCAAATACCATTGAGTCAGGACGCGCAATCCGCCATCGCGACGTACAAGGACTGCTTAGCCAAACCGCTCTTTCAGTTCATCGTCAAATTCCCCATCGATCAGAACGAAAGCCACGACGCAGGGCGCATCGGAGCGATTTGACCATGCGTGATTGGTGCCGCATTGGACGAGGATGTCACCGGTTTTCAATTCAACATCTTCATTATCCAAAACCATCGTGATTTCGCCGGAAAGAATAATCGCGTAGTCGATTGTCTCGGTGCGATGCATCAGTGGGTGGCGGCCGTCCTTGCCGAAGGTCGCGGCTGTCTGGTTGCCCAGGGCGGCGAAAGCGCGCTGGGAATCCTCAGGGGTCATATTGCGCACGTCCTCAGACTCGGGCGGAAAATTATTGATGCGCAGGACGCTGCCGCGTTTGGTCGGCATTTGCCGGCGGGGTCCGAGCGTCGGCTCGGGCGCCGAAGCAACGATCGATGCCGGTGTCTCGTGTGTGCGCCAGATATCGGTCGAATACGAATCGGGATCTCTCGGATTGACGTGGACCAGCGGTGCCGGTGCGTCGGAAATCACAATGGCTTTGCCATCCTTGTCATGTCCCGTGACGACGCGTCGTACTTGTTTGGTCATTTTTGCTGCTCCCAAAAATTAGTGTCCGTCGCCTCGAAACTGAGATAGTCAACGGCGCCGCCCGAGAACGGCTTCGGTTTGTCTGGGGGTGATGTTACGCGGCGATATGGCGACGCTCAATGAGCTTTTCGGCTGAACGGGGATGCGCAGTGCGAAGGTGATCAGCAGCTTTTCCGACGCGTCACGGTCGATTAGGTGATCCAACCGCTGGCTGGACTTCCTCTAATCGTCGTTTTGCGACTAGTATTGTCGTACGAACCAAAGTCATCTCGATACATGGAGACCTCCCTTGAGCCAATCGACGCGCGTCATTGCGATTGAAGAACATTTTTGGGCCCCTGAATTCGTTGAGCACTATCCGGAAGCACAAACCAACCGCGCGCCGGAACAGCGCCGCCGGCTTGAGGATTTTGGCACGCTTCGTCTCAAGGAAATGGATGAGGCCGGTATCGATGTTCAGGTGCTTTCGCACGCACCGACCGGCCCCCAACGATTGCCGACCGAGATCGCGGTCGACGCTTCACGCAAGGTCAATGATCGGCTGCACGCGTTCATCGAAAGCGAGCCGACCCGCTATGCCGGCTTCGCCGCGCTGGCCGCTCAAGCGCCGGAGGCGGCGGCCGATGAATTGCAGCGCAGCGTCGAGGATCTGGATTTCAAGGGGGCTCTGATTCACGGGCTAACCGACGGGCGCTTCCTCGACGACCGCTTCTTCTGGCCGATCTTTGCGCGTGCCGCGGCGCTCGACGTTCCAATCTATCTTCATCCAGCACGTCCGATACCCGCCGTCATCGATGCCTATTATGTTCCCTATAAGGATACGCATCCGGCAATTGTCCAGGCTGCATGGGGATTTGGCGTGGAGACGGCGACCCATGCCATCCGTATGGTGCTGAGCGGAGTATGCGAGGAATATCCGAATCTGAAATTTCTCATCGGTCATATGGGCGAAGGTATTCCCTTTCACCTGACACGGCTCGACGAGGCGCTGTCGCGGCCAGGCAATCAGCCGTCATCGTTTGCCAAGGTGTTCAAAGAGCACTTCTATGTGACGACGAGCGGTTTCTTCTCGGATACGGCATTGCGCTGCTGCATTGATGAGATGGGACTTGATCACGTCATGTTTGCGGTCGATTGGCCCTTTGTTGCCAACAAGCCGGGGACCGACTGGCTGAACGCCGCGCCGCTGTCACAGGACGAAGTCGACAGGATCGCCCATCGCAGTGCGGAGAAACTGCTTCGGATCTAGCGCGGCAGATTTAATTTGTCACGATGATGTAGCGGACCACCCGATTATTGTCCAAATCGGAAATGTAGAACCGACCGCCATCGACGGCGACACCTTCGGGGTCGTCGAACTTGTTGGGACCCTTACCGGGTAAACCGTCACCGAGGACCCCGAGAAGGCTGCCACCGTCCGGGCCGTCCGGGTCAATCATCAAAACGCGATGGGCCTCCTGGTCGGTCACAATAATGCGTCCGAAGGCATCAATGTCCATATAGCGCGGACCAACAAAGCCGAATTTCTCATGATTGAGCACCTGCAACCGGGTGAGATCCGGCGCGTATTTGACCAACCGTCGATTGTCATTGTCAGCCACCCAGATATTACCGTCCCGGTCTTCCGCGACATCATGGGCGCCCGGATGGCCGCTTGCCGTGGCGACAATTTCGCCGTCCCGATATGCAATCAGCCCACCGATGCCGCTGGCCATGGCGTAAACCTGTCCGTTGGTGTGGATCAAAGCGCCTTCGGTAAATGGCGCCACAAGGAAATTCGTCGGCTGCGGATCTGATGCCGTGAGGTCATCGAAGATAAGTACCGCGCCAGTGCCGGAGGCCGCGACCGCAGCTTTTCCGGTCGGACCAAATGAGATGTCACGAACTCCTGGTATCTTGCCTTCACCGATCACCTCCTCCAATTCAAGCGTATCGGCGTTGAGGACGGCGATTCTCGCCCCAAGTTTGTCGGCGACGTAAAGCCGGCCATCGGGGCCGATGGTCAGGTCGTGAGGATCGTTTAGTTCGGCCGGCCCGGCGAGATCAAAAGAGGCAAAGGGTCGGGGTTGATCCTGGGCGATCGCCGAAAATACCAAGACGCCAGACAATGCAAGCCCTAGCATATATCGCATGGGTCACCTCAGTTCAGGTTAACCGGGCGGGGATCTAACCGAGGTAGACCGGCGCCGGTCGTGAGAAGAACGTCTCCAGAATGTCGTAGACCATCAGATAGTTCTTCTGTTGAAGACTGGCATGAGCGATACCGGTCATGACGGTGAACTGCTTGTCGGGGTTGGGCAGTTTGGCAAAGAATTTCAGCAAATCGTCGAGCGAAGCAATCCCGTCATGCTCGCCGCGCATGATAATAGTCGGCACTGAAATCTTTTCCGGATCGACCACCGGTAACCTTGTGCACATATCGATATAGGTGCCGTTGGGAATCGAATCGTCGAGGGAAAGTATGTGCTTGGCATAGGCTTCGATAACCGAAGCTTCGGCTGTATCGGGATGGTCGCGGGCAAAGATTGATTTGACGAAAGCAAGGTCGATCGGCCGACGTTTGTTCTCGAGGAATTTGGGCAGGTTCTTGCGCCGCTGTTCCAGCGTCGGGCTGCCCTCGCCAGTCCACACAAATGCATCAAGAGCAAGTCGGGCGACGCGGTCGGGGTGTTGCTCGGCAAACATTGCGGCGCGTAGCGCGCCGGAGGAAATCCCGTAGACCAGAAGCGGACCGCAATTGCGAAGATTTTGGATATAGGCGCTCGCGGTCGCCAGATCGTCGGCGCCATTGGCGATGTCGCAGGTGATGTCGCGGTCCTTAGTTGAACGGCCATAGCCCTCCATGTCGACGCACCAGGTATCGTAGCCGTGCACCGCGAACCAGTTCATCGCCGATGAAAACGGCCGGCCGTCAACGTGAAGGTCGAATGTTGGCTGGGAGGCCATCGACGAGCCGTGCACGAAGAGAATGGTGCCCTTGGCGCCAATCGGCGCGCCTGCCGATTTTTCCCATAGAAACAACCGCACGCCATCCTTGTCGGCCCAATGCTCTTCGCCGACCACGTCATTTTCGTTCATTTGAAGGTTTGCCACTGGTTCGATTCCCATTTTTATTGTTCCGTCATTGTCTAGCAGAATAGCTTATCCATGCCTGCCGTCGAGCAACTTAAAATTTGCTCCTTGTGGGGCAGACAGTTGCTGGATGTTGGGTTATTGAGCTGCATTGGATTGAGATAATGCCAAGCCCACGACAGGCGCGACAGCCTCCGTCGTCTTTGCTATGTTTTGAGAACACGCGAACGGCGCGATACAATAATGAACAATGGAGAAAGCGATATGGCAAAGGGATATTTGGTTAGCTGTGTCCGCAAAGTGATCGACACGAGCAAGCTCGATGCCTATCGCAAGCTTGCCGGTCCGGCAATGATGGCTGCCGGCGGCCGGTTTATCGTCCGCAGCGATCCGACGATTACCTATGAATCGGGATTGGACGAACGCACGGTTATCATCGAGTTCGATAGCGTTGAGGCTGCGATCGCCGCCCATGACGGTGCCGCCTACCAGGAAGCACTCAAGGCGCTAGATGGTGGTGTCGAACGGGATATGCGTGTCGTCGAAGGGTTGGAATAAGGCGTCTGTCCTGTGGGGCAGCTTGACGGCCGCGTTGCGATTGTCACAGGCGGAGCCAAGAGTCTCGGGCTGACGTTTTGTCGCGCGCTTGCCGCGCAAGGTGCTTCGATTGTTGTTTTCGATATCGTCGACGGCGTGGCGGCGGCGGATCGGATCGCCAAGGAATTTGGCGTTACGACACTGGCGATTACCGGCGATGTGAGCCGCGAGGATGAGGTTACCAAGGCGGTCGCGGCAGCGATTGCACGCTTTGGCCGTATCGACATCCTGGTCAACAATGCCGCCTATTTCGCCACGATTCCGATCGTCCCACACACCGAACTTGCCACTGATGAGTGGGACCGGGTCATGGAAGTTAATTTGCGTGGCCCCTTTTTGATGGCCAAGCATGTGACCCCGCACATGAGCGCGGCCGGCTATGGCAAGATCATCAATATCGGCTCGGCGACCGCCAATAAGGGAATCCCGAATCTGCTCGCTTATGTGAGCTCGAAAGCGGCGATGCTTGGATTTACAAGGACACTTTCGCGCGAGGTCGGCGCCAGCGGAATTTGCGTCAATACGCTCTCGCCGGGGCTGATCGAAAGCGAAAGCTTACTTGAGAATCCACACCATCTAGCATTTCAGGACCGGGTGATCGCGACCCGCGCGCTGCAGCGAGTCAGCGTTCCAGACGATCTTGTCGGCGCGTTGGTCTTTCTGGCAAGCCCGGCCAGCGACTTCATGACCGGGCAGACGGTGGTTGTCGATGGCGGGTCGGTGAATATCTAGCCGCACACGTGCCAACAACCAGCTTCGTCACTCACGACTAGGACGTGCCGGGAAGGGGGCAGCGCCCACCGCCACTGGCAAATCGGGATCGGCGCTCCACTCCGACCACGACCCGTCGAAAAGTCGCACGCGTTGATGGCCGAGAACCTTGAGCGCCAACAGGCCAACCGCGCCGGCATATCCGCGCCCGCAATAGGTGATGACTTCACGGTCCTCGCTCACGCCGGCCGTAGCGAATACAGCGGCCAGTTTCTCCGGTGTGCTGAAGGCGAAGGACCGATCGCCGGCCAATAGTTGGCTGCGCTCGGCTGGTGGAGCGCTGGCCAATTCAGGATCGACGACAGCGAGATAAGGCACATTGACGGCGCCGGGAATGTGTCCCTTGCGTTGGCCCCACGGATGCCGGTCGCCACTGCCTTGATATTGTTCCGGGGTGAGGCAGTCGATGATCAGCGTTTCCGGCCGCTTGAGCGCCGCCATGACATCGTGCTTGCCGGCGATCCAATCTGGGCGTGGTCGGGGCATGAATTCAGTCGGTGTTATCACGGGGACATCAGTCGACAGGCGACGTCCTTCGCGTTTCCATTGACGAAGGCCGCCATCGAGCACCTTGACGCGATCATGACCATAATAGGAAAGAGCCCACCATAATCGGGCGGCGCCAAACGGAAACCCGGTATCGTCATAGGTGATGACCAGCGTATCATTGCCGATGCCAAGGCGGCCCATGACAAGGGCAAACTGATCGGCGCCGGCAAGCATGTCGGGAATGGCGTGGTTCGGATCGGACATTTCGTCAACCATGGCCCCGAACACGGCGCCTGGAATATGACCGTCCTTATAGCCGTCGCGGTCGTCAAAACCGACGCCCCGGCCGTTCTCAGTGCGCGAACGCCAGCGCACGTCGACGAGGCGAATGTCGGGGTCGGCTTGGTGTTGGTCTAGCCACTTTGTGCTCACCAGCGGCGAGCGCTCTTCGGATTTCATGATTCTACCCTTTGGCTGACACGCACTGTTGCTCGCGGTTATTGTCTTGTTAGCCGTAGTCCTTACCGTAAGAAACCCTACGGCCCTCTTCTTCCAGCCAGTTGACCAAAACGCCTCATGGTCGGAGCCGCATTTCACAATAACTAGCCCGCCAATTGCCGGCTCGGAAGACATACCGTTTCGTTGACTGTCGTTTTTTGCCGCGGCTCGTGGCATTGTCGACCGCAAAGATTTTCTGGCAGGAGTGTTGTGTGCCTATCCCGGTCTATGACATCGCTATTATCGGGGGCGGCATCAATGGCTGTGGCATTGCCCGCGACGCGGCCGGCAGGGGGCTGGCGGTCCACCTTTGCGAGCAGGGAGATCTTGCCAGCGCCGCCTCGTCGGCCTCGACGAAACTCCTTCACGGGGGCACCCGTCATCTAGAGCACTCCGGTTTTCGATCCGTCCGCGAGGCACTAGCCGAAAGGGACATCCTTCTTGCCACTGCACCTCATATCGTAAGGCAGGTCAGAGTGGTGCAACCGCTCGGCGTCGGATTAAGGCCACGCTTCGTGACCCACGCCGGAGCCTTTGTTTACGATCGTTTGGGAGGAGGAAGATTTATACGGCCGACCCGCCCGATCGACCTCAAGGCCGAGCGGGCGGGTCGTCTGCTAAAGCGCGAATACCATTCCGGCTTCGAGTATTCGGACTGCTTGGTCGATGATTCTCGTTTGGTGGTTCTCAATGCCATGGACGCCAAAGCCCAAGGCGCGACGATTCACACCCGAACGCGTTGCGTCGCGGCGAGGCGGGCCAATGGTTATTGGCGGCTCTTGCTGGAATCCAGCGAAACCGGTGAGCGCCAGCAGATCGCGGCGCGCGCGCTGGTCAATGCCACCGGCCCATGGGTTGCCCATGTCCTTGAAAAAATCGTTAAGGGCGATGCGCGCGTCTTCGTCCGACTGGTCAAAGGAAGTCATATCGTGACCAGGCGCCTGTACGACCACGATGACGCCTACGTCTTTCGAAACGATGACGGGCGCATCATCTTCACGATTCCGTTCGAGCGCGATTTCACCCTTATAGGCGCGACCGATGCCGACTATCGGGGCGATCCCGGGCTGGCAACCCCGGATGAAACGGAGATTGACTATCTGTGCGCCGCGGCAAGTCGATATTTTCGTGAACCGGTGACGCGTGAAGCAATCCGCTTCGTTTATTGTGGTGTGCGTCCGCTTTACGATGACGGTGGCTCGAAACGGCGGGAAGCAACGCGCAGCTTTGCGCTCGATCTTGACGGGTCGGACAGTGCGACGCCACTTCTTTCGGTCGTCTCGGGAAAAATTATGACCTATCGGCGGCTCGCCGAGCACGCGCTCGCCAGGCTATCTCCCTTTCTCAGGATGAGTGAGCCGTGGACGGCGCTGGTGCCGCTTCCAGGCGGCGGCTTTGAAGTTGGGCGGGCGGGCGACATCATACGGGCACTGCGCGCGGCCTATCCCTTTCTGTCTGGATCAAACGCCGAGCGGCTGGTGAATGCATACGGAACCCGGGCCGCGACGATCCTCACTGGTGCGCGCCGGCCCGAGGATCTCGGCCGCAATTTCGGTTATGACCTGACGGAGGCGGAGGTCGTTTATCTGATGGCGGAGGAATGGGCGCTCACCTCCAGGGATGTCCTGTGGCGGCGGTCGCATCTTGGTTTGTATTTCAATGCCGCGCAGACCGAAACGCTCGACGAGTGGATGGCCGAAGCGCGGCTGCGCGGCTCGGCCTCAGCCGCACCACCTAATTGATCACCGGGCGTCCGATCGAATAGTAGGTGAGCCCACGGTCGCGCATTTCGGCCGGTGAGTAAATGTTGCGTAGATCAACGATCACTGGGCGCGAGAGCAGCGACTTAAGCCGATCGAGATCGAGCGCCCGGAACGACTCCCACTCGGTTGCAATGACAAGTACGTCGGCACCAGTGGCACAATCATACGCGTCGGCGGCGAAGGTTACGTCGGTGACGAGCTGGCGCGCCGGTTCCATTCCCTTTGGATCGAATGCACGGATCTTGGCTCCGGCTCGTTGCAAGTTCTCAATGATACTGAGTGAGGGCGACTCGCGCATGTCGTCGGTATTGGGTTTGAAGGTCAGGCCAAGAATCGCGACTATTGTGCCGGACACCGAGCCGCCAAGGGCGGCGACGACGCGGTCGGCCATTGCCGCCTTGCGCTTTTCATTGACGTCGTTGACCGTTGTAACGATGCGTAATGGCGCGCCGTGGCTTTCTCCGGTGCGAACCAGGGCCAGAGTGTCCTTGGGGAAGCAAGAGCCGCCGAAGCCGGGCCCGGCATGAAGAAATTTTTCTCCGATACGATTGTCCAGCCCCATCGCCCGGGCGACGTCCTGGACGTCGGCGTCGATCTGTTCGCAAAGATCGGCAATTTCGTTGATGAACGTGATCTTGGTCGCGAGGAACGCATTGGAAGCGTATTTGATCAACTCCGACGTCCGACGGTCAGTAAACAGGATCGGCGCCCGATTGAGATAAAGTGGCCGGTATACTTCGTTCATGACGTCGCGGGCGCGCGGATCGTCGGTACCGACGACAATCCGATCAGGCCGCTTGAAATCCTCGATCGCCGCGCCTTCTCGTAAAAATTCGGGGTTGGAGACGACCGCAAAATCGGTCCCTGGGCGCTCTTCACGGACGATCGCCTCGACCCGATCGCCGGTGCCAACCGGGACCGTCGATTTGGTGACGATGACCGTATAGCCGGTGAGCGCGGCCGCAATTTCGCGGGCCGCGGCCTCAACGAAACTGAGGTCGGCGTGTCCATCGCCGCGCCGCGAGGGAGTGCCGACAGTGATGAAAACAGCGTCGGCGGCTGAAACTGCATCGGCTAAACCAGTAGTGAAGCTGAGGCGACCCTCGCGCCGGTTGGTATCGACGACGATATCAAGTCCTGGCTCAAAGATCGGAATCTCACCGGCTTCCAGACTGGCTATGCGATCCGAATCCATATCGACGCAGACAACGTTGTGGCCGAAATCCGCCAGGCAGGCGCCCGAAACAAGGCCGACATAGCCGGCACCGATCATGGTGAGATTCATTTCAATTCGGCCTTTGTGGAAGATCTACGACAATACCACTGCTATCCGCTTTGCAGCCGAGACATGATGCCTCGGCACGGGTGTTGGTGGCGAATTTCGCTAGCACGCTGGGCGTTTCCGCGCCACCCTCGAAAATGAGGCAGGGTCTTCGCCTTTGCCTTGCCCGAATCCCGTGATACGTAGCCGCATTGGGGCGATGGTGAAGGGCGTTTTAACTGGGTTTTTGATTGATGGTGCGTGAATTTTTTCGGGCTGCCGGGTTTGTCGCCGCGCTTGCCGGCGCGTATCTGGCACCTGCCGGATATGCCAATGCTGAAAAGATCGGCAATCCGGTCGCGGTATTTGCCGGCCTCGACAAAATTACCGGCCGGATCATTTCGTTCGATGTTTATATCGATGAGACGGTTCAGTTCGGTGCTCTACAGGTGACACCGCGGGTCTGTTTTTCCCGCCCGCCGACCGAGCCGCCGCTAACCGACGCTTTTGTCGAAGTCGACGAGATCACGCTCAGCCGTACCGTCAATCGAATATTCACCGGCTGGATGTTCGCCGCGAGCCCTGGACTGCATGCGGTCGATCATGCGGTCTATGATGTCTGGTTAACCGACTGCAAGATTTCCTCGCCGGTTGTGCCACCGGACAGCCGGTAAAAATCGGCCTCTGTCGCGACCGCCGTTTCGAGCAATTCGTGATACTGACGCCGCTCGACATCGATGGCGCCGAATTGCTTCAGATGATCGGTTGTGAACTGAGCATCGAGGAGACGGAAGCCGCCAACCCTTAGCCGTGCCACGAGGTGAGTGAGGGCAACCTTCGATGCATCGCGGGTGCGTGTGAACATACTTTCGCCGAAGAATGCGGCGCCGAGGCGAACGCCGTAAAGCCCGCCGACAAGCTGGCCATCGAGCCAGGCCTCGACGGTGTGACAGTGGCCGAGTTCGAATAATTCGGTATAGAGCCGGCGGATGCGCTCATTTATCCAGGTCTTTGTCCGACCCGGTGCGGCATCGGCGCAACCGGCGATGACTTGATCGAAGTCACGATCGACGTGGATCTCGAAATAATCACTGTCGACCGTGCGCGCCAAGCGACGGGGAACATGAAAATCGTCGAGCGGAAATATTCCGCGCGTTTCCGGTTCGATCCAATATAAGCTTGGGTCGTCCGCCGATTCTGCCATCGGAAAAATACCGCAGGCGTAAGCCTTGAGCAGAACCGCCGGCGTTAGTTCGAGGATAATATCGTCCGGTCCGCTCATGACCCGTCAATCGGCGTTGGCCAGTTTCTTCTCTAGCCAATGAATATCATAGTTCCCGGCGACGATATCGGGATCGTTCACCAGGTCACGAAACAGTGGGATCGTCGACTGAATACCGTCGATGACGAATTCGTCGAGGGAGCGCCGGAGCCGCATCATACATTCTTGGCGGGTTCGGCCATGGACAATTAGCTTGCCGATCAGGCTGTCGTAATAGGGTGGGATTCTGTAGCCGCGATAAGCGCCTGAATCGACCCGCACGCCAAGACCGCCGGGCTGATGGAAATTCGTGATGGTGCCGGGAGAGGGTACAAAGGTGTCGGGGTTTTCGGCATTAATTCGGCATTCGATAGCGTGGCCGGCGAAGCGGATTTCCTCTTGGGTGAAGGAAAGACCGTATCCGGCGGCGACACGAATTTGCTCGTTGACCAGATCGATCTCGGTAACTGCCTCGGTCACCGGATGCTCGACCTGGAGGCGGGTGTTCATTTCGATGAAATAAAACTCGTCATTCTCGAAAAGGAATTCGACGGTTCCCGCGCCCGCATAGCCAAGAGAACCGACGGCATTGGCGACAATTTCACCGATTTTCTCACGCTGTTCGGGATCGATCACAGGGGAAGGCGATTCCTCCCAGATTTTCTGATGGCGGCGCTGTAAAGAGCAGTCGCGCTCGCCAAGATGGATCGCCGTGCCTCTGCCGTCGCCCATCACCTGAAACTCGATATGGCGTGGCTTGACAAGGTACTTTTCGATGTAGACGGCGTCGTCGCCGAATGCAGCCCGGGCTTCGGCGCGGGTGGTCGCGAAGGCGTCGGATAAATCTTCCGGCGCGTGCACAACTTTCATGCCACGGCCGCCGCCGCCGGCGGATGCCTTGATCAGGACCGGATAACCGATCTCGCCGGCGACCCGAGCCGCGGCCGCCACATTGCCAACCGCGCCATCGGATCCGGGAACAACTGGAATTCCGAGGCGAACGGAGGTTCGCTTGGCCTCGATCTTGTCGCCCATGAGGCGGATATGCTCAGCACTCGGGCCGATGAAGGCAAGTCCGTGGGCGGAAAGGATGTCGACGAAACGGTCGTTTTCGGAAAGAAACCCGTAGCCTGGATGGACGGCATCGGCGCCGGTAATTTCGCAGGCCGATACGATCTGCGGAATATTGAGATAGGAATCCCGGGCCGGTGGTGGACCAATACAGACGCTTTCGTCGGCAAGGCGGACATGCATAGCGTCGGCGTCGGCGGTCGAGTGCACGGCAACAGTTGAAATGCCAAGTTCCTTGCATGCCCGCAAAACGCGAAGCGCGATCTCGCCGCGATTGGCAATGAGGATCTTCGAGAACATGGCGGGGGTGGCGCTCATTCGACGATCATTAGTGGCTCGCCGAATTCGACCGGGTGGCCGTCGTTCACAATAATACGGATTACGGTGCCGGAACGCTGCGCCGGGATTTGATTCATCGTCTTCATCGCCTCGATGATGAGGAGCGTTTGACCCTCGCGCACCTCATCGCCGACTTCGACATAGGGCTTGCCGCCGGGCTCGGGCGCCAGAAAGGCGGTGCCGACCATGGGTGAGACCAGCGCGCCGGCATGGCTGGCCGGGTCGCTTGGCGCCGCCGATTGGGTCTTGGCAGGCGGCGGGGCTTCGGGCACCGGCGCCGGAATTGGCGCGCTGACCGCGATTGGGGCGGATGCGCGGGCAACACGGATTCGCGTGTCTCCGTGCTCGACCTCGATTTCGCTGAGACCGGTTTCTTCAAGCAGCGCGCCGAGCTCGCGGATGAGATCCTGGTCGACGATCGACTTCTTGTCGCTCATTTATTCCGTCTCTTTCAGGCCGCCCGGCTCATGCCGCCGCAACCAGCGGCTTCAACGCCTCCAGCGCCAATAAATATCCACCCGTGCCGAGGCCGCAAATAATACCTGCGGCGACAGGCGAAACATAGGAATGATGCCGAAAGGATTCGCGGGCGAAAATGTTGGAAATATGAACCTCTATCACCGGCAGATCGACGGCGAGGATCGCATCGGGCAGGGCGAGGGAAGTGTGCGAGTAGGCGCCGGGATTGATGATGATCCCCTTTGCCGATCCCGCCGCTTCCTGAATCCAGTCAACTAGAACGCCTTCCTGATTGGTCTGACGAAAATCTACCGCCAAGCCCAATTTGCCGCCGGCCGCCAAACAATCGCGTTCAATGTCGGCTAGGCTCTTGTTTCCATAGATACCGCGCTCGCGGGTGCCGAGCATGTTGAGATTGGGGCCGTTGAGGACGAAGACCGGGATCGTCATGATGTGCCGAAGATAATTGCCGCTTCCTGTGCCCGGTCCGGGAACGACCGGCACGAGGTCCGCCGGTTATAAGAGCTTGGCCGGCAAAGGAAAAGCCCTGTCAAAGCCGTCGCGCGAAAAGAGGTCGTCGCCTTCGCGTACTCAGCAACCCTGCGGACCGCAGCCGCGGGCTGCCTCGATCCTGGCTTTGAGAGTGTCATAACCGACCGCGCCGACGACCACCTCCTTGGCGGTGACATAGCTCGGCGTGCCGGTCAGCGACAGGCTTTCGGCAATTTCGTAGACCTCGGAAATTGTCGCCTGGACCTCGGGCAATGGTATCGTTTTTTCGAGTTCGGCGACGTCAAGCCCGATTTCTTCGGCAACAGCAAGGGCTCGATGGCCATCGATCCGGCCCGGTACCGACAGGAGTGCCAAGTGAAACTCAAGATACTTGTCTGGCGCAATAATATTGACCGCAATCGCAACGTTGGCGGCTTCGACCGAGCCATCGCCTAGGACCGGGAACTCCTTGAGTACGATGCGCAGATTCTTGTCGTCTTCAATCAGCCGATTCATGTCGGCCAGTGCCCGCTTGCAGTAGCCGCAATTGTAATCGAAGAACTCGACAAGTGTGACATCGCCTTGCGGGTTGCCGATCACGACCTGGCGGGAAGAGGCGAAAATGCGCTCTTTGTCGGCGGATATGACTTCGGTCTGGGCGACCAGTTCCTCTTCCTGCTCCTTGCGCTGCAATTCATCGATGGCCTCGCGAATGATTTCAGGGTTGGCGATGAGATGGTCGCGGATGATCTGCTGGACCGCCGCGATTTGGCGTTCGTCCAGCGCTGCAGTGGCGTCCGAAGACGGCGAGGGTAGCTCGCCGGCGATAATTTCGGAGCTGGCCAACTGACTTTGCTCGACAGTTGCGCTTATTTCAGTTTCGCCCGGGCTGCCGGTCTTTACCCCGACAATATAGCCAAGCCCGCCAACAGCGAGGGCTGCAGCAACGATGATTACGATGGAAACCCGAGAACTCATAGATATCTCCAAGGCATGCAAAAACTATGGGGGCCAACTACCGGACCTTGGGCACCCTATAGGACACGATATCGTCGGCGCGAAGCCATGCCGGTGAATTAGGCTTCAACTTTGCTTGAGCCCGTGTCGCGTGTCTCTTGGCGTCCTTGACCGAGCCATCGACAAGATACCCCTGCGCGGTGGCAAGCTCGGCGTTGGCAATATCGTTCTTCATCGCATATGCGCGTGCCAGGGCCCGATAGCCAACCGATACGTCGGGCTCGGCATTTGTGCCGATTGTTAGATTTTTGATCGCTTCATCAAGGTTGGTGGATTTGCCCGTCGCAACCAGGGCGTTTCCCAGCAATATTCTAATCAGGCCCGATTGCGGTGCAAGGGATACGGCCTTGCGCAGCGGAGCGATGGATTCGGCGGGTTTTCCACGCTCAAGGAGGGCCTGGCCCTTGAGCTCCCAAAAATAGGGGTTGTTGGGGGCAACCTGGATCAAAGCATCAATTTTCTTCAATGCCGGAGGCAAGGGCCCGTGTAGATAGGCGCTGATCGCGTGGGCATAGCGTGCTTCGAGGCTGTTGTCGCCGAGCGGAAATCTATTGTTGATGCGTTGTGGCCGCCATGTGAAACCGATCAGTTTGGCCTGCACCATGCGGTGCCGGCGAACCAGTTCCGGCGGGTCGGCACGGTTAAAATGCCTGCTATTGGTGATGAGTTCCCTAAGCGAAATAATCCGCTCCCGAGGGAGAGGGTGACTGAGCAAATACGGATTGACGTTGCGTGACAGGAAGAGCGAATCGCTGGCCATTCGGTCGAGCGTCTTCAACATGCCGGCGCCCGACTGTCCGGATTTATCGAGGTAGCCCATAGCGGTTCTGTCGGCCTGAGCCTCCTGCGAGCGCCGATAGGCGAGAAGGTTGCGCCGGGCGGCTTGGCCGCCGAGGGCTGCGAGCCCGGCACCAGCCTGGGAAAGTCCGCCAACGCCAGCGGCGCCGCCGGCCGCAACCGCGCCGAGCCCAAGCAGGCCGGCGATCAGGGTCGCGGTCTTTGCCCTACGCAATTGCTCCTTGAATCTCGCAAGGTCACCGTTGCCGACGTGGGCGGCCTCATGTGCGAGCACGCCAATCAGCTCGCCCGGGGTTTCGGATGTAATGACCGCGCCGACATTGACGAATATCTTTGAGCCGTCCGCTACAAAGGCGTTGAAGGACTGGCTGGGGACAAGGAAGACCGCGCGGTTTTCCGATCTGATGCCGGCTGCCTTAAAGATCGGCACCAGATATGCCTTGATCAGCGCTTCGGTCTCGGCGTCGCGAACGATTGATGCCGCTGTCGCGGCCCCAAGACTTGCGTTGGTCACAAGCCCTGCGATAGCGATCGCTGCCGTCGTTCGGACCAACCAGGGCCGACGAGTTCGCCGGTCAGTCAGGGCTTTCCAACCAGTCTGTGGCCTGCTAGGCACGGATTTCGGTTGCATCGGCCGTCTCAACTCCTTATCCGGGCATTCTTTTCCACACTGTGGGAAGGTTAGGAAGCTGACCCCGGCGGGTCAATACGATGCCATGGTCGGAAGTGGTCGAAAAATGGGGCGAGACCAAGACGGAGGTTTACCGGCTCACCTGGCGCAAGGTGCTGCCATGAGCCTACCGCCTTCACAACGGAGCGCGGTGGAGCCCTTCCTCGTAATGGAGGTCATGCGCGCCGCGATCGAGCGGGAAAGCGCCGGCGACAAAATCATTCATATGGAGGTCGGACAGCCGGGTGCGCCGGCGCCCGGGCCGGTGATCGAAGCGGCGCGCACCGCCCTCAACGACGGACATTTCGGTTATACCGAAGCGCTGGGAACAAGGGCATTGCGCTCGCGGATCGCCCGCCACTATGGCGACGCCTACGGGATCGAAATAGCGCCCGAGCGCGTCGTCGTGACGACCGGTTCTTCCGCCGGGTTCAGCTTAGCTTTTCTTTCGGCTTTCGATGCCGGCGACCGGATCGCTATTACGGCCCCGGGTTACCCCGCCTATCGCAATATTCTCGGCGCGCTTGGTGTCGACGTGGTTGAGATCGAAACCGAAACCGACACCGACACAAGGCACGCTCTTACGCCGGAGATGCTTGCGGCGGCACATGCCAATGCGCCACTGAGTGGTTTGCTGATTGCCAGCCCAGCCAATCCGACAGGCACGATGATGTCCCCCGATGCGCTTGGTGCGATTGTCGCGGCGTGTGACGATCTCGGCATCCGCTTCATTTCGGACGAGATATATCACCGGCTCGTCTACGGCGAGAGGGAGGAAACGGCGCTCAGATTCACGGACAACGCCATAGTTGTGAATTCCTTCTCCAAATATTACTGCATGACCGGTTGGCGGATCGGCTGGATGGTGTTGCCGGAAAACCTTGTCCGCCCGGTCGAGCGGATCGCGCAGAATCTTTACATTTCGCCGCCAGATATTTCTCAACGCGCGGCAATCGCCGCCTTCGACGCGACGCCTGAACTCGAATCGGTAAAGGCCGGATATGCCGTCAATCGCCGGCTCTTGCTCGATCGCCTTCCTCGGATCGGCTTCGACGATTATTCTCCGGTCGATGGGGCATTTTATTTCTATGCGTCAATTCGACGTTTTTCGAACAATTCGGTTGAATTTACACAGCGAATGCTGGCCGAAGCCGGCGTAGCGGCGACGCCCGGCTCCGATTTTGACCGAGTCCGTGGAAGCGGTACGATGCGTTTCTCTTTTGCCGGCACCCAAAAAGACATGGTTGAGGCGATGGATCGCCTTGCGGCCTGGCTTGGATGAGGTGAGGACAGCGCAGCCATGACACCCTCGATGGTTCAGGCCTTCACGGCGCTCGAAGCCCATCGCACGGCAATTGCGAGCCTGTCGATGCGTCAGCGCTTTGCCGACGATGCCGACCGCTTCAAGAAATTCTCAATTGCCATTGGCGATGTACTTCTCGACTTTTCGAAAAACCTGATTGACGAGGTGACAATCGAAAAATTGGTCCTCTTGGCGGAGGCGGCGGAAGTCGAGAAACAACGAACTGCCATGTTCGCTGGCGAGCCAATCAACAGGACCGAAGACCGGTCCGTTCTGCACATGGCGCTTCGCGCCGCGCCCGATGGGGTTTTCCGTGTCGCTGGTGAGAATGTCGTACCCGAAGTCCAGGCAGTACTCGCCCGGATGGCGGCGTTTGCCGAGGGCATCCGCTCGGGTGCGATCGTTGGCACGGCGGGCAGTTTCACCGACGTTGTCAATATCGGTATTGGCGGCTCCGATCTTGGTCCGGCCATGGCGACCATGGCACTCCATCCATATCACGACGGCCCACGTATCCATTTCGTTTCGAATGTCGACGGCAGCCATATCCGCGACACGCTGGCCGGGCTTGTAGCCGGCCGGACATTGTTTCTTGTGGCGTCCAAATCTTTCACGACGATCGAGACAATGACAAACGCCCGCACGGCGCGTGCGTGGCTTGTCGAGGCGCTCGGCGAAGGGGCCGTGGACGTGCATTTCGCCGCGATGTCGAGCGCCAATGAGAGCGTCGCGGAATTTGGCATCAGCGCCGAACGAACATTTGGATTCTGGGATTGGGTCGGCGGGCGCTATTCGGTTTGGTCGGCGGTCGGCCTGTCATTGATGATCGCGATCGGCGAGAAGAACTTCCGGAGTTTCCTCGCCGGCGGGCAGGCCATGGACGATCATTTTCGCTCGGCGCCGCTCGATCGTAACATGCCAGTGATACTTGCGCTTCTTGGCGTATGGTACCGGAATATATGGGGTTTCCCGGTCTATGCGATTCTCCCCTATGATCAGCGATTGACGCGATTTCCCGCCTATCTCCAGCAACTCGACATGGAGAGCAACGGCAAGCGTGTGCGCATGAACGGGGCGACGTTGATGGGAGCGACGGGCCCGATCGTGTTCGGGGATTCGGGCACCAACGGTCAGCATGCTTTTTTCCAGCATCTCCATCAGAGCGCCGAAATCGTGCCTTGCGATTTCCTTGTCGCGGCGCGCTCCGATCTTGATGAGGACGTCCATCACGATCTCCTGCTTGCCAATTGCCTTGCACAGAGCGAAGCGCTGATGCGCGGCAGGACGATTGCCGAAGCGCGCAGCGGACTTAGAACCGAATGGGGTCGTACGACAAGCGAAGTCGAGTTGCTCGCTCCGCACAAGGTTTTCCCGGGCAACCGGCCCTCGAACACGATCCTCTATCGTCGTCTCGATCCGACAACACTTGGCATGTTGATCGCGCTATACGAACACAAGGTCTTCGTGCAGGGCGTGATTTGGGGGATCAATTCCTTCGATCAGTGGGGCGTCGAGCTCGGCAAGACGCTGGCCGACGAACTTCTGCCTCTCATCAAAGGCACTGCGCCACTGGAGGGTCACGATTCATCTACGACCAGCCTAGTCGAGGCGGTCAACTATTTTAGGCAGTTTTAGGCACGGTAAGGCATACCCGTACCGGTTTTCATTTGGTCCTGGTATCCGATCCCAAAAGGCACAAACTTGCCGTGTTTTCTTTTACGCTTATTTGCCAGCCGGCAACTAAACGAACACAGGGCGGCCGTCCGGCCGGATCGAGATGAACGAACATGCTTTACCCAAATTCGGCATGGGAGCGCCGGTCCGCCGCCTGGAGGACAAGGCGCTAGTTACCGGCGCCGGCCATTTTACCGACGATTACCTGCCGGACGGAACTCTCAGAGCCATCGTTGTTCGCTCAACGATGGCCCACGCTCGGATCACGGTCGGCGATCTATCCGAAGCCCGCGCCATGGCCGGGGTGCGGCTCATATTTAGCGCCGAGGATCTTGAGGGGATCGGCGGACTACCGTGCCGGGCGTCGCCAAAATTGGCCGACGGATCGCGGGCTGTTATTCCGCCGCATCCGCTTTTGGTTGGCGATGTTGTGCGCCATGTCGGAGATCCGATCGCATTTATTGTCGCCGATGATTTGGCATCGGCGCGCGACGCCGGCGAGGCGATCGAGATCGACTACGAGCCGCTCGAAGCGGTCGTTGATGCGGGCGCGGCTTTGCAAGAGGGGGCGCCGCTGGTCTGGCCCGACCATCCGGGAAACATCGCTTTCGTTGCGGGGATGGGTGATGAGAAGGCGACAGAGGCCGCTTTCGCCAAGGCGGCACGGGTCACGCGGATCGAGATCGTCAATAACCGGGTTGTCGCAAATTATCTGGAAACCAGGGGCATCATCGCTGAGTACGACGGCAAGGCCGACCGCTACACGCTAACACTCGGCACCCAGGGCGGACACGGCATTCGCGACATCATCGCCAGGGACATATTGAAGATCGACCCAGGAAAAATCCGGGTAATCACGCCGGATGTCGGGGGAGCATTCGGAACCAAGCAGTTCGTCTATCAAGAGTACCCGCTTGCCGCGGTCGCGGCGAAAAGACTTGGGCGTCCGGTCAAATGGATCGGCGATCGGTCCGAACACTTCCTTATCGATTCGCATGGGCGCGACAATATCGCAACCGCCGAAATGGCGATGGATAATGACGGCAAGTTCCTGGCGCTACGGGTCGATTTTGTCGCCAATCTCTGCGCCTATCTATCGCAATACGGGCCGTTTATCCCCTCTGGTGGGCTGACCGTGCTGACCGGCGTTTACGATATTCCGGCCATGCATGCCGAGTTAAGCGGGGTCTATACCAACACGGTTCCAGTCGACGCTTATCGCGGTGCCGGGCGGCCCGAGGCGGCTTATTTGATCGAGCGACTGGTCGATGCCTGTGGGCGTGAAACCGGTCTTGGTCCGGTTGCCATTCGTGAGCGTAATTTTATCGCACCGGAGCAAATGCCCTATCAGACGCCGGGCGGGCGCAACTATGATTGCGGTGAATTTTCCGGTCATCTTGAGCGCGCGCTCAGTGTCTCGGATGCGAATGGCTTCACCGCCAGGCGCGAGAATTCGCAAAGGGCGGGCAAGGTTCGCGGTTTCGGTATTGCGACCTATATCGAGGCTTGCGCTTTTCCCGGCAGAGAGCCGGCAAGCCTCACGCTGAACGTTGACGGGTCGACGACGCTTTTGATCGGCACCCAGACCAACGGACAGGGCCACGCCACCGCCTATGCTCAGTTCATCGCCGGCCATCTCGGCCTCGACTACGATCAGATCGCCGTCGTTCAGGGCGATACCGATCGCGTTGCCCAAGGAGGAGGAACCGGTGGCTCACGGTCGATCCCGATTGGCGTAGCGTCGGTCGAACGCGCCGCAACGACGCTCGCAGAACAAATCAAGGCGCTGGCAAGCGATCACTTGGAGGCGACTGCGTCAGATCTAGAAATCGTCGACGGTGCGGTTCGCGTGGCCGGCACCGACCGGGCGGTCAGCCTTGCCGAGCTTGCCGCCTCGGCGAAGGATGTTTCCAAGTTGACGGCGATTGGTGATGTCGAGCAGAAGGCATCGACCTTTCCCAATGGCACCCACATTGCTGAGGTCGAGATCGATCCGCAAACGGGTATGACGGCGATTCTCGGCTATTGGGTTGTTGATGATTTTGGTGCGACGGTGAACCCGGATCTTCTCGCGGGCCAGGTCCATGGCGGTGCGGTGCAGGGGATCGGTCAAGCGCTTTATGAGCGCACTGTCTATGACCAAGATGGTCAGCTCCTTTCGGCATCATTGCTTGACTACTGCCTGCCGCGTGCCGACGGCGTTCCGTCAATGCATTTTGAGACACGAAACGTGCCCTGCCTGACCAACGCATTTGGCATTAAGGGGGCGGGCGAGGCAGGCTCAGTTGGCTCTTGCCCGGCGGTGATGAATGCGATTGTCGATGCTCTGGCGGATGCCTATGGCATCGAGGCGATCGATATGCCGGCGACGCCGGAGCGTGTCTGGTCGGCGATCCAGGCGGCGCAATAAGAGGCCGGCAAACCGCCGCGAGCATGACCGATCGCCATTTTCTGTGCGCAATTGAAATCCCGCCGCTACCATACGTCCAGTTGACCGCAATCCAAATATCAAGCTAATCCCCGCGATAGTTCGTCTTCGCGCTGTTCTTGGGCGTGAACCAATCCGGAGAGGGTATTTCGACACGATGCGTATTGCAGCAATTTACGGTTCCGACGGGAAAGTCTTCGGGATAAACGACGGCGACCAGTTCAAGCCCCTGCTATCCGGCGGCGCGTCGGTTAAAGATTTGAGGGACGTTATCGCGATGGTCGGCAAGGGTGCCGACACGCTCGAATATGGCGCTTCGCTAGCGCTTGGCTCGGCCAAGCTTGCAGCACCTGTCGGACCGCTCGCCAAGAACGTCGTGTGTGTCGGCAAGAACTATCATGAGCATGCCAAGGAATTTGCCCGCAGTGGTGTCGATCAATCCGGCGACAAGCAGGAGACGCCCTCCGAACCGGTGGTTTTCACCAAAGCGGTAACCTCACTCGCCGACCCGTTTCAGGACGTCGATGCCTCGCTCGACCCAACCAACTCGGTCGATTATGAGGGCGAGCTCGGAGTCGTCATCGGCAAGCGCGCAAAAAATGTCAGCCGCGACGACGCGCTCGACTATGTCTTTGGCTACACTATCGTTAATGATTTCTCGGCCCGCACCATTCAACAGCGCCACCGCCAATGGTTCCTCGGCAAGAGCCTAGACGGCTACTGCCCGGTCGGACCGTGCGTCGTGACCGCCGACGAATTTGGCGTTCCGGATGCGCAGGAACTGACAACCTACGTCAATGACGAGCGCCGGCAATTGGCGCCGCTCCGCGATCTGATCTTCGATGTCCAGGCGATTATCGAGTCGGTCAGCGCCTGCGTACCGCTCGATCCAGGCGATCTGATCGCCACCGGAACCCCGGCCGGCGTCGGCATCGGCTTCAACCCACAGAAATTCCTCGGCGCAGGCGATATCGTCCGTGTCCAGATCACCGGGATTGGGGAACTGGTTAACCCGATTGTCTAAAGAAGCCACTTGGCCCGATCGGAGCACAGGCTTCGACCACCACGGCCATAATCTGCCACTTTTCCCGCCATTCCGCGTTATGTCACGCCGCTCCCGCACGAAAATATATTGCGTTGCGGCGCGCGGGATGGCACGAGATGGGCCACCAAACCGCCTTCCGAGCATTCAAACGAAAAAGAGGACGAGATAAATGGCTAGTGAGCCCTGGAAATCTGATGATTGGTTCGTCAGCGAGTGGAACTACGCGCCCGAGGTCAACAAGGATTTCAAGTTCTACAACGACATCCAAATCCATGACGTGACGCTTCGCGACGGCGAGCAGCAGACCGGCATTATCTTCACCAAGGACGACAAGATCCGGATTGCCGAGGGGCTGGCCGAGGCCGGTGTGCATCGCATCGAGGCGGGCATGCCGGTGGTCTCACCCTCCGACAATGAGGCGATCAAGGAGATCGTTAAGCGCAATCTCGGCCCGCAGATTTTCTCATTCGCACGCTGCATGAAGGAAGACGTGCAACGCGCCATCGACACCGGCGTTAGCGGCGTCGTCATGGAAATCCCCTCGAGCCAGCATCTGGTTGACATCGCCTATCGCTGGCCGATGGAAAAGGCGATCGAGACCTCGATCGAGGCGACCAAGTTTGCCCATGATAACGGCCTCGAAGTCGTCTTCTTCCCGATCGATTTCACCCGCGCCGAATTGTCCTGGGTTCTCGATCTGATCAACCGGGTCGCCAAAGAGGGCCATATGGATGCCTTGGCGCTGGTCGATACTTTCGGCGTCATCTCGCCCCATGCCATGCAGTATTTCGTGCGCGCCGTGCAATCGAAGATCGACGCGCGGCTTGAGGCACATTTCCATCAGGACTTTGGCATGGGCGTCGCCAACACCATTATGGCGCTGGCCGAAGGTGTTCAGGTTGCCCACACGACGGTTCTCGGCATCGGCGAACGTGCCGGCAACACGCCGATGGAAGAAACCGTCATGGCGCTGAAATCCATGTATGGCGTCGACATTGGCTTGGATACGACCAAGCTGACCCCGCTTGCCGATTTGGTTCAGGAGCTGTCGGGCGTCTCGGTGCCGGACAACAAGCCGGTCGTCGGCAGAGAGCTTTACGCGATCGAATCCGGCATCATCGCCAGCTGGTACAAAAACTGCGGCGAGCAGTTTGCCACCGAGCTTTTCCCGGTTCGCTGGACGGCAACGGGCAACAGCCCGGCCAAGGTCGTCATGGGCAAGGGTAGCGGCATCGATTCGATCAACATGTGGCTGCAGGATGCCGGCATGCAGGTGTCGGATGAAGACGCTCTCAAGATCACCATGGCGGTCAAGCAATCGTCATTGGCGAGCAAGAAACTTCTCACCAAGGATCAGTTCCTCGACATCGCCAAGAAGACGATCGACGAAAACCGGGCGCCGTAGCACCACGGTATCGACTGCCTAAAATTTAAAGCCCCGGGGCGATGCTCCGGGGCTTTTTTCGTTTTGGGTTGCTGCGGCTGGTTCTACCGCTTGAACTTGACGACGGTTTGCTGTTGCTCACCGAGCCCTTCGACTCCTAGCCTGACGATATCGCCGGCCTTGAGGAATTTTCTCGGCTTCATCCCAAAGCCGACGCCAGACGGCGTGCCGGTGGCAATAATATCGCCGGGCTCAAGCACAAAGAATTGCGAGCAATACCAGATCAGATGGGCGACACCGAAGATCATGGTTCTGGTTGAACCGTTTTGCCGCATCTCGCCATTGACGCTGAGCCACATGGCCAATCGTTGCGGGTTGGCAACTTCATCAGCGGTTACCAGCCAAGGTCCAAGCGGACCAAAGGTCTCGGCGCTTTTGCCTTTGGTCACTTCGCCGCCGCGATTGATCTGGAAATCCCGCTCGGAAATATCGTTGATCACGCAATAACCGGCGACCGCGCCGAGCGCGTCCTTCTTGGCGATATTGCTGGTGCGCTTGCCGATGACGGCACCGAGTTCGACTTCCCAATCGACTTGGGTCGAGCCTTTGGGGATCATCGTGTCGTCATTCGGGCCACAAATACACGACGGTGCCTTGTTGAAGATGAAGGGCTGACCGGGGACCGAGACGCCGGCCTCGGCAGCGTGGTCGGCGAAATTGAGCCCGACGCCGATGAAATTGCCGGTGGTCGAGATACACGGGCCGATGCGCGTGTTTTTGAGCACAGGAGGTAGTTTCTCCGGGCGGGCCTTACGGATTTTAGCGATGGCGCCGGCGGCAAGGCTTGCCGGAGAGATATCGGGGACAACGCTACTGAGATCGCGGATTGTGCCGTTTTTATCGACGATGCCCGGCTTCTCGCGACCCTTTGGGCCGAAACGCAACAGCTTCATTTGTTCTCTCCAATTCGCAAAAGAAAGTGGTCGACTGGACGAATCCAGTGCACCTAAAAGGCGCCAGGGAAGAGGCCGCCGTCGATAAGGAAATTCTGCCCGGTGATGTAGCCGGCGTGAGACGAGGCAATGAATGCGCAGAGCTGTCCGAATTCCTCCGGCGTGCCGAGGCGCTGGGCCGGGATCGGCGAGATTGCGGTCGCCAGGGTTTCTTCAATCGTCTTTTTGCTGCGTTCCGATCTCGCCCGAATTCCCGAGTTGAATCGGTCGGTATCCATTTTTCCGGGCAGGATGTTGTTGATGGTGACGTTGCGGTCGGCGACTTCGCGGCAGACGCCGGCAAGGAACGCCGTCAGTCCGGCCCGCGCGCCTGAGGATAGATCAAGGCCGGTGATCGGCGCGACGACCGAGGCCGAGGTGATATTGACGATACGACCGAACCGCCGTTCGTTCATCCCCTCGATCACGGCTTGGATCAGTTCAATCGGGGTGACCATGTTCTGGATGACACCACCAAGCATAGCGTCGCGGTCGAGCTCGCGGAAGTTTCGTCGGGGCGGGCCGCCATTATTGTTGATCAGGATGTCCGGTGCCGGGCAGGCGGCAAGGAGGGCGCTTTGACCCTCTTTAGTACTGACGTCGGCGACAACACTGGTGACCTTGACATCGAAGCGCTTGCGGATTTCCTCGGCGGTAGGTTCAAGGGTTGCGGCATTGCGCCCATTGACGACAAGCTCGCAGCCGGCCTCGGCAAGCGCCAATGCGCAACCCCGTCCAAGTCCGCGGCTTGAAGCGCAGACGATTGCCTTCTTCCCGGTGATGCCCAAATCCATTGACCAAGCTCCTTGTTGTATTGCTTCGATTAGCGCTTCGCCGGAACGGGCTCAAGGCCGGGGCGTCCGTTTGGTCCCGCGGTCGATTTTTCGATAGGCAATCCGCGAAGAAAATTGCAAGTAATGCAGGCGTGATTCTCGCGCCACCGAGTTTGCCGTATGGAGAACCTTTTGCCACTTCTCGGCCTTGTCGTCGTTGGGGTCGTGACGCCCGGCCCGAACAATCTCATGGTTCTGGCTTCGGGAGCCAATTGGGGGCTTTTCCGCACGCTGCCGCATATCGCCGGTATCTCAATAGGCTTCCCGGTCATGGTGGCCGCTGTCGGGCTGGGTTTCGGCGCGGTATTTGATGTTCTGCCGCAATTGCGTGACATCCTCAAAATTGTCGCCTTCGCATTTCTTTTGTGGTTGGCTTGGCGCATAGCAAGAGCCGGCAGGCCGGACGCGATAGGAAGCCGCGCTCGGCCGCTGAGTTTCATCGAAGCGGCGGTCTTTCAATGGGTCAATCCAAAGGCTTGGGCGATTGTCTTTGCCGCTGTCGCTTTATTTGCCGATGGCGCGGGCAACCAGCTTGTCGAAGTCGGGTTGGCCGCCGCCGCATTCGGATTCGTCTGCGTGCCAAATGGCATTATCTGGACGCTTTTCGGCTCGGCAATTTCGCGGTTCCTGTCCGATGATACGAAGCGAAGTCGATTCAATGTTACGATGGCGGTGCTGCTCGTTGCCTCTGTGATACCGACACTTTTGTGATTGTGGCCCATAGTATGAACACCAAATCCGTTCCCCCAGCTCCAACGATCGAAGATATTCGCCGCGCTGCAGACAGGCTTTCCGGCCTTGCAGTGATTACGCCGCTGGTTTCGCACCCATACCTCGACGAGGCGGCCGGCGGGCGGATCCTTGTTAAATGCGAGAATCTGCAGAGAAACGGATCTTTCAAGTTTCGCGGCGCTTACAATGCGATTGCCAGCCTTGATCCGGATGTGCGTAGCCAGGGGATCGTCGCCATATCTTCGGGCAATCATGCGCAGGGCGTTGGCGAGGCCGCCCGGCTTTTCGGTGTTCCGGCGACAATCGTTATGCCCGCCGACGCGCCGAAAACGAAATCCGCGGGGACGCTGCGAACCGGCGCGCGGATCGTTACCTATGACCGGGCGAGTGAGGACCGTGACGCAGTCGCGGCGCGATTATTGGAAGAGGAGGGTGGGACATTTGTTCATCCCTTCGACAGCCCTAATACCATTGCCGGCCAAGGCACCATCGGTCTGGAGATTGTTACTGATACCGCCGCGATTGGTGTGGTCCCCGAGGCGATCCTGATTCCGTGCAGCGGCGGCGGGCTGGCGGCGGGGATCGGTGTCGCCATCCGCGCTGCACACACCGATACGGCGCTTGTTCTCGTCGAGCCGGAAGGCTTCGACGATTATGCGCGATCGCTTGATGCCGGTGAAATTCTCGCCAATGACAAGGCAAGTGGCTCGATATGCGACGGACTTCTGGTCGAGGCGCCTGGGACAATCGGCTTTGCGCTCAACCAATCATTTGGCGCACGTTGCGTTGCCGTAACCGACAAGGATGTCCTCGCGGCCGTCGCGTTTGCATTCAACGAATTGAAGCTGGTCGTCGAACCGAGCGGGGCGGTAGGTCTCGCGGCATTGCTTAGCGGCAAGTTCGAGGCCGACGGCAGGGTGGTTGTCGCGGTGATCTCGGGTGGCAACATCGACGCGGCGATGCTTTCCCGGGCGCTCGCAACTGTTTGATCGAATCTGTATGGTGCTGCGTGATCGCGGCATGATCGGCGGGCCTCCCGAACATCGAGTTTTCAATGCAAGCTCAATCGTCGGTCACAGCGATGCCGCGCTATTATTCGCTACGCATTGCATTGTTTTTCGGCGGTTATTTTCTTTTCGGTGGCGTTGCCCTGCCATTCTTCCCGATCTGGCTGGAAGTACGCGGGCTGACCGACACCGAAATTGCCAGTTGCATCGCCATTCCGATGGCGCTTCGGGTCTTGCTGACGCCGCTTGCCGGCGCGTTCGCCGACCGGGCACCGAATCGGCGATACGCGGTACGGATTTTCATGGTGGCATCTGTCGTCATCTTCTTGCTTGCCTGGCCGGCGGAAAGTTATTGGGCGCTATTGATCAGCACCGGAGCGGCGATGATCCTCTGGCATCTCTCTCTGCCGGTGGCGGAGGCTTTGGCGCTCACTGGAGTGCGGCGCTTCGGGCTCGACTATGGGCGGATGCGTTTTGCCGGCTCGTTGAGTTTTATCCTGGCCAATCTCGGCGCCGGCGCGATCCTCGGTTTTGTTGTGCCGGAGGCGATCTTCTGGCTATTGGCGGCGGGGCTGTTCGCGACAATGATTGCCGGGTTTCTGTTGCCGGTGACGCCGCCGGAGTTGCGCGCGCTTGACGACGCGGCAAAGCCGCCGGAGCGACCGGCGCGCCAGGTGCTCGGCAATCCGGCGCTACTGATGATGCTTGCCGCGAGTGGGCTCGTCCAGGCGAGCCACGGCGTTGTCTACAGCTTCGGCAGTATCTACTGGCAGCAGATTGGTTTTTCCGGCGTCGAGATCGGGGCGCTGTGGGCGATCGGGGTAGTTTGCGAGATCATGCTATTTTTGTGGTCGGGAGCGTTCGTTCGGCGCCTGGGAGACTACGGATTGTTGATGATCGGAACGCTGGCGGCGGTGTTGCGCTGGTCGTTGTTTCCGCTCGAACTTGGCTTATTCGGCTTTCTTCTCATTCAGTGTCTTCATGGCCTGACTTTTGGTGCAACCTATCTCGGCACCCAGCATGCGATCGCGCGGATCGTGCCGGAGGAGATGACCGCGTCGGCACAAGGGATATACGCGATGATCACCGGCATCCTAATGGCTGGTGTCGTGGCACTTGCCGGTCCGTTGTACGCTACGTTCACCGCGGGTGCCTTCGCGACGATGACTGTCCCGGCATTGTTGGCCCTGGTCGTGCTGCTGATCTATCGGCGGCTCGAGGCTGCGAGCTAGCCCCACAATTCCGGTGACGGTGGGTAGACTGTGCTGCCCTCATATCGAAGGCCGGGTTCGCGGTCTCCCACTAGCAGAAGCGGGCCATCGAGATCGACAAAGTCGGCGCGTTGGGCAAGGAGCAGCGCCGGCGCCATTGCCAGCGAGGTGCCGACCATGCAGCCGACCATGATTTTCAGTTGCTTGGCCTCGGCCGCACGCAGCATGCTGAGCGCCTCGGTGAGACCTCCAGCCTTGTCGAGCTTGATATTGACGGCGTCGTAGCGGTCAGTGAGATCGTCGAGGTCGGCGCTGACATGGACGTTTTCATCGGCGCATATCGGGATCGGGCGGTCGATTGTCGCGAGCAGGTCGTCGGCGCCAACTGGCAGTGGCTGCTCGATCAGCTCGACACCGGCGGCAATGCACGCGCTCATATTCGCCGCGAAGTTAGAAGCCGACCACGCCTCATTGGCGTCAACGATAAGCCGGGCGTCAGGTGCGCCCGCCCGGACGGCTTCAATTCTCTGGGGATCGCCGTCGCCGCCGAGCTTAAGCTTGAGGATGGATCGATGCGAGGAAAGGCGAGCCGCATCACCCATGGACTCGGGCGTGCCGAGGCTCAGCGTGTAGGCGGTGTCGACCGGGAACAGGGGAGGCAACCCAAGCATTTCCGCCGCGCGACGGCCGCTTTTCTTGGCCTCAAGATCGATTAACGCGCAATTCAATGCGTTGCGCGCGGCACCCGCCGGCAGAAGCGCGCCAAGCGCTTCATGGGTAATTGCATCGGCAATCTGACCCTCCATCGCCCGAATGTCGCTGACCACACCTTCTACAGTTTCACCGTAGCGGTTATAGGGGACGCATTCTCCACGCCCGATTTTGTCGCCGTCGCTGATCGTGACGATGACGACGACCGCCTCGGTTTTGGCACCACGGGAAATCGCGAATGAGCCGGCCATCGGCCAGTTCTCGATAGCGACTTGAAGATGGTGGGCCATACTTGCCTGGCTCCAAATTCCCAAAAAACATTGTAGCGCGGCTTCGTCGCGATCGTCGACAATCAGCGCTCGGTAGTCAACTCGACCTGGATGGTGGTTGGGCGACGATGTCGATTTGCATTGAAAAAGGGCGCCGATTGGCGCCCTTCAAATTTCCGGTAGCGGTCTTCGTTTAGTCGAAGCGACCGCTGGCGTGGGCGAGCATGGTATAGACCTTGCCGGTATCCGATGTGAGATAGGAATTGCCAGCGCCGGGGGTCTTATTGCTTCGATTCACTTCAGCAAGCAGTTTCTCAAAGTCAGTGATGTAGCGGTTGACCGCTGAGCGAAACTCCTTGTCGCCTTTGTATTTCCGCTTGATCTCGTCGAAGGTCTGCTGACCCTGGAGCGTATAAAGCCGCCGCGTGAACAGATTGCTCTCACCGCGTTGGTGACGTTCCCACAGTTCCACGGAAGCGTCGTGGTCAATCGCCTGGGCGATGTCGGTTGCCAGCAGATTGAGCGGTGCCGCAGCGGCGGGGGCTGGCCGGGGAGCGTTATCGCCGTCGACAGGCGGCTTTGCATCCGAACCCGCGCCACTGTTTTGACCGTTGGTGTCGGTTGTTGCGACGCTGCTTTCGTCGTCGCGCGAAGCACGCGAAGCACGGCGCAAAAGATTGGAGACCCAGCCGTGTTGCTCGTCCCCGTCCTCCTGTACCGGGCGGATTTCGGAGACAGCTTGGGTCGGCGAGGCCGCCGCAACTTGGTCCTTGGACAATGCAGTGTTGGACACGGCCGCGGCGCGGGGAACTGGATCGGCAGCGCGTGCAACAGATCGCCGTGGCTCGCCAAGGACCGGGCTCGACAAATCGAGCGTCTTACCGTGGCGCGTGATGATTTCCGATAATTGGCCGAGCGCCGCGATTTGCTCGCCAACAACTCTGCGCATCGATTCGGCGCTTTCACGGGTCTCCTCAGGCAATTCGAGCACGCCGCGCTTTATTTGCTCACGGGTTTCCTCGAGATCGTTCTGGAGGACGGTTGTCGTGTCGCGCATTTCCTTGGCCGCATCTCCAAATCGCCGGCCCGCCTCACTGACGGTCTGGGTCATTTCTTCGATTAGCTGGCGGTTGGCCTCGCGCACCGCGTCGGCGGCTTTCTTGCCCTCTGTATTCGCCGTCCGGTTCATTGACTCGAAATTGTCAATGACCCCCTTGGTGGCGCTGGAGGTGTTCTCGGTCAACATGCGGCTGACCGCGGTCGCCCGTTCTTCTGCAGTTTTCAGCGTCTCCGAGATAATACGCGTGAACGAGCGCATCATACCGTCCAGTTCTTCGCTGCGCGCCCGCAGCCCGGAGGTGAGATTTTCAAGCGCTGGACTACGCTCCTCTATCGCCGCCTCGATCTGTTTGTTTACTTCGGAGAGATTGCTTGTCGCTCCGGTGAGCGACTCGGTCTGCGTTTCGAAGCGGTTGACCACCAGGCTGACGCCTTCGAGAACTTCGCGGCTCACATCGTTAAGACGAGTGACTTGATCCGACAGGCTCTTCGAGGAGGATTCAGTCGTATCGACGGCTTCGGTGATAGCCGTTACGAATTCAACCGAGCGGGCGGAAAGATTCTCCTCGATTTTCTCAAGATTTGACGAGGTTCCGGTGAGCAGCTGATCGAGAAGCTCGTTTGACGCGCCTAGCCGGTCGACAATATCGGTCACTTCCGATCGCAGTTTCTCGTTGGTGCTGGCGAACGTTGCTGCAACGCGCTCGCCGCTCTCGATTAACGTGCGAGCTGCTTCGTCGCTACGTTCGGCAACCATCGATACGATTTCGGAGCCGCGCTCGTCGAGCGAGGTCATAAGCGAATTGGAGCGGCTGTCGAGAAGCGTCGCAAGCTCGCTCGACCGAGCGCCAAGAACGTCGTTGAATTCGCGGGTGCGGGTCTCCAGCTTCTCGGTGACCTCGGTGGCACGGTCGCCCAGGACGCTCTCGATTTCACTTAGAGCCGAGCCGAGTGCGGTTGAGGCTTCGGTTGCCGAATCGTGAAGAAGGCGAGTAGCGCCACCGGCTTCGGCGACAAGCCGGTCAGTGGCGTCGGAGAGTGAACTACGGACGCTTTCGGCTGTCTCCTGCGTGCGGGCAGTCAGTGATTCGGTCATCGATCGCGTGTGTTCGTCAAGGACACCCTCGATCGTGCTTAACGCGCCGCTGAGCGCGGTCGACGCTTGCGATGCCGAATCCTGAAGCTGTCGGGCCGCGCCGCTTGATTCGGTGATAAGCTGGTCGGTGACGCTAAACACGGACTTGCGGACATTTTCGATAGCCTCTTCTGTGCGCGTGGCCAACGAGTCGGTGATCGACAGGGTTCGTTCGGAGAGGTTCTCGGAAACTTCAGTGGCCCGAACGGAAAGTTGGGTGCCGATTTCGATCAGACGGCCATCGACAGCCGAGGCAAACTCGCTCTGGCCGGTGGTAAATGTTTCGGCAATCTCGCGGGTACGCTCAATAAGTGTCTGGTTGATTTGGCGCGAGCGGTGATCGAGCGCTTCAGCGATACGATGGGCATTGCCCTCGAGAGTTTCGGAGACTGCGTCGATGCGCGTACCGATCGAGTCGCCAAAGCCGGTTAGACGTGAGGCAAGCGAAGTCTCCATCGTCAGGCTTCGCTCGCTGATCGCGGCAACCATTGCCGGTGCGCGCTCACTGATAAGCTCGTTTATCTGGGTAAGGCGGACTCCAAGACCGCCCGTCAGCTCGGCGCTCTTTTCGTACATCAAATTGCCGCCCGACTCGATAGCGTCGGCGACGTCGGTGCCCGACGCGATGATCTTTTCATGGATCGACACGCCCCGGCTTTCGATGGCGTTGGCGACATCCCGTCCGGAGGTGAGGATCTTCTGATGAATCGAGACGCCGCGGCTTTCTATTGCCTCGCCGACTTGCTGGGTCGCCTCAACGATCGAATCGTAAATGGCGGTGCCGCGGGATTCGATTGCGTCGGCAATCGCCGTGCCGCCGGTTTGGATTGTATCGGCGACGGCAGCGCCGCGGGTTTGGATTGTATCGGTAATCGCGGCGCCGCGGTTTTCGATGGTATCGGCAACCGCCGTGCCGCGGTTTTCGATGCTATCGGCAACCGCGATGCCGCGGGACTCGATTGTATCGGCAACTGCCGTACCGCGCGTTTCAATTGTATCTGCAAGCGCGGTGCCGCGGGTTTCGATTGTATCGGCAATATCGCGCGATGATGACATGATACGCTCATGGATCGACGTGCCGCGCGACTCGATCTCGCTGGCGATAGCGCCACCCGATTCGACAATGTTCTGATGGATCGTTCCGCCCTGTTCGGCGATGCGATCGGCGATACGAGTGCCAGTCTCAAGGATGCGTTCGTGAATGGTGCCGGCGCGCGAGGCAACCGTTTCGGCGATCTCGTTGCCCGAGGCAATGATCGTCTCATTGATTTTCATGCCACGGACGGCGATCGCCTTGGCGACCTCGCCACCGACTGTTGCGAGGCGCTGAGTCAGTTCGGCGCTACGCTCGTCGAAGTTCTCGTAGACAGTCGTCGAGGCACTGTCGATCGTAGAGCGCAATGCATTGGTCCGCGTCTCAATCAGATTAGCCATTGCCTCACCGGTCGAGGCAAGGCGTTCGTTAAGTTCGGTGCCATTGACGGAAATAGCCTCGAATATCCGGTCGCCGGTTCGTGACAGGCGGTCGGCGAGTTCGCCGCCGCGGATCGTGATGGTTTCTGCGATGCGGGATCCGGTTTCGTCGAGCTTGTCGTTAATCTCCTGTCCGCGCAGGGCAAGATCGACGAGGAGCGTGTCGCTATTCGATTTGAGCGCGTCGTTAACTTCCTTGACGTGAGTCGAGATTGTCTCGGCGGCAAGAGTGCCGGTATCGGAGATCGAGCGCGTGATCTCCTCAGTTCGGCCTTCGAATACGGAAATCAAATCGGAACCAACGCGAGCGAGCGTATCGTTCACGTCTTGACCGCGCTCGGAGATGGTGTTGGCCATCGCGCGACCGGTCATCTCCAGAGTGTCGTTGATCTCGGTGCTACGGGTCAGAAGTACGTCGGTAACCTCGTTGCTGGTCGTGGTCAGCGAAACCGCGACGTCGCCAACCGTCTCGCCGAGGCGGTGAACCAGATCTTCGCCACGGGCGGAAAGCTGGCTAACCATCGCTTCACCAGCGTCACCGAGGGCGCCGGTAATCTGTTCGCCGCGGTCGGTGAGCGCAATGGTGATGTGGTTGCCGGCGTGGGTGACGTTCTCGGCAATCGACTCGGATGCGATGCGAAGGTCTTTGGACAACGATTCCTGCGCTGAAACGATGGACGAACGGACGCGCTCGGAATTGATGACGATGGCCTCGCGCTGACCGGCGAGATCGTCGATCAGGGCTCGCATCCGGGTTTCGTTGTCGGAATACGAGCGTTCGAGCGCGGCGACCTCATTGTGGACGAGGAGCTCGAGCTCGCCCGCGCGCGCAATCGCGCGTTCGATCCCGTCGCCAACGGCGGCGACTTCGCGGCGGACTGCCTGGCTGACATTAACCGCCGCGTCGGTCGCAATGTTTTCAGGCTCGGAAAGGCGGGTGGTGACCTCGGTAATCTGGCGCCCGACGATACGAATTTCTTGGGTGCGCCAGATCATCGAAGCGACCGCCCAGATCGAGGCAATCGGTACGACGAGCAGAAGACCGAGATTGAAAAGGACCGGCGACGAGAAGCCACCCGAGAAGAGGTCACTGCCCTGGGTCGACGCGCCGGTGGCAAGAACAAGAATGGCCCATACCACCGACGCCACCATGGCCATCGGATATATCAGACGCGACGGGCGGCGCTGGAATGCATGGGCTGCAGCCGCGGCTCGCCGATCGTCATTGGCGGGGCGACCGCGAGGGGTAACGCGAGGGCGGGGCTGGGGGGACTCGTCGTCGTAGTTGCGCGGCGGCGGCGGCGGTTGATGTGCTTCCTCGGTGCGCATGGCCTCGGATCGACGCGCCTCGTCGGCGCGTCGGGGAGGGCGATCTTCGCGGCGAGGTGGGGAATCGTCGCGGCGAGGTGGGGAATCGTCGCGGCGAGGCGGGGCGGGCATGCGCGATGATTCCGGACGATGCTGAGATTCACCACGCCTTACCGGATCGCCGGAAGTCCGCCCTGGTTCGGTCGCGCGCGATGGTTCGGGGGGCCGCTCGCGCCGCGGTTCCGGTCGGCCCGACGCGGCGTATTCCCTGTCGCTGCTATCGCCGGGTCCATCGTAATCAGCCTTGAGAGCCTCCTCGACGGCCGAAATTGCGGTGTCATTTGAAGACTTTGATCGTGGATTGGTCGCCATTTTTTCGCCTCGCGCCCGTACTCAAAACAAACTCGGCCGCAATCGGGTGATACAAACCCGATAATCACGAACAATCGCCCGATCAAGGAAGTGACGCAGTCGGCGCGCCAAACTCGCTCCCCAGTCACGGCCAACTGCCGCGCAATCTAGACCGGCAACACGCCGGTCAGGGTGGCCTTTACACCCCTGCCGCTATTCTACTCTAATGGCACATTGAGGGCGGAAGAACAAGAAAACTAAGCGGCTGACGGGCATCCGTCGAGGCGTTTGGAGGCATCTCGAGGCGCATTTTGGCGCTTCAAAATTTCACCGGCGCCCTGCACCGGCGGCGGCATCCGTCGCCGCAGAAAGCCGCTAGAAAGCCCGGAACAGCAATCTTTTTGGCGATCTCTATCCGATTGGCTTCCGATAAGTGCGGTTTGATGAGAATTGGTCTAGAATTAGCGCTAAAATGGCGGAATTCTGCGTCCTTCTCGGTAACCCTAGATATTCGCCCGCCAATCCGCGAAACCTATTCACTTAACGCGAGAACCTACGCAGAGAGACCAAATGGCATTCTACAAAAATGCTAAATGATGAGTGACTTCGTAACGTTTACCGATCCTTTCCAAGCATCGGGCAAGTTGATTATTTGTTAGCGTTAACGATGTTTTAAGAAAAGTGCATTGATGGTCTTTGCCGGTCCGCGATCCGCCTCTTTCCGAAGCAAAATGGTTGATCTCAGTCACTGGCCCACCCGAGCGCCACAGGGCCGACCTGCCGAAAATCAACCTTTCATGGTAGATATCATTCCTATGCAATTAATGAGGGTATAGCGAAGAGTAACGCTGCATAAAGGCACCGATATTGGCTGAGTGCCGAGCCAAGTGGGGGAAATGATCGTGGTCGGGCCCGCGGAGCAGCGCCATTGGCGCTGCCAACATCGCGGGAGAAAATGGAGCGCGTGGCTCGATTTTCGCCCTACTGGATTGCGGCGCCTGCCGCGGCAGGCGTCGACACGCTGCTTTATTGTCGCGTCCGTCGAAAAATAGGGAACCAATTTCTAGAAAGACAGCGTTCGACGGCATTGTGTGGACTGGCGAGGGGAGGATAAATCGCCTATACGGTCGCCGGCGCCACTGGACTTTGAGCGCCATGCTTCCCTCTCCGATATGCGAATAGAAATGACAAAAATCACATATATCGCAGCTGACGGTTCCCGCTACGACGTTGACGCGGAGTCCGGGTCGACGGTCATGGAAAACGCCATCCGTAATGGTGTGCCGGGTATCGAAGCGGAGTGCGGCGGGGCTTGCGCCTGCGCCACATGCCACGTGTATGTCGACGAGGGATTCAAGGAACTCGTCGGCGAACCGGAGCCGATGGAAGAGGACATGCTTGATTTTGCGTTCGAAGTCAGGCCGACATCGCGGTTGTCCTGTCAAATTCGGGTTCGTGACGAACTGGATGGTTTGACGGTAACCGTGCCGGAGCGGCAAGGCTGAGCGGCATAAACTGTCAAAGACGCCGGCAGGCAATCAATTTGCTCGATAATTGACGACGCGCGAAATGAACTTGCTTTGCTTCGCAGGACTGAATGGATAATTGTCGCGCGCTATAGACGCGCGCGGAGACCTGAGGGAATGAACGATATTTCGATGGATACAGCGGACCCCACTGAAGTTATCGAGAGGGACGTCGTTATCGTTGGTGCCGGTCCGGTCGGGCTTTTCGCTGTTTTCGAACTCGGCCTGCTCGATCTCAGTACCGCCTTGATCGATATTCTCGACAAGCCTGGAGGCCAATGTGCCGAACTCTACCCGGAAAAGCCGATTTATGACATTCCGGGCTTCCCGGTGGTCACCGGCGAGGGCCTTGTCGACAAACTTGTAGAGCAGATCAAGCCCTTCAACCCAACATTTCATCTCAGCCGTATGGTCGAGACACTTCAGCGCCAGCCGGATGGACGATTTCAGCTTACCACCGACGTCGGCGATACGTTCTTGTGCAAGGTGGTCGTGATCGCGGCCGGTGGTGGTTCATTTCAGGCCAAGAGGCCACCGGTGCCCGGTATCGAAGCCTTTGAAGGTAGTTCGGTCTTCTACGCGGTACGTAAGATGGAAGAATTTCGCGGCGAGGATATTGTAGTCGCGGGAGGGGGCGATTCCGCGCTCGATTGGACGATTAATCTCCAGCCGCTGGCCAAGAGCTTGACGCTTGTGCATCGCCGTGAGGAATTTCGCGCGGCTCCCGATAGCGTCAACAAGATGAAAGCGCTTTTGGACGAGGGAAAGATCAACTTTCAACTCGGTCAGGTAAGCGGATTGAAGGGAGAGGGAGGCTTGCTTTCCGGGGCGATGATCAAGGACAAGGCGGGTGTCGAGACCGAGATCGACTGCACGCGTTTGCTGCCATTCTTTGGCCTGACCATGAAACTCGGGCCGGTTGCCAACTGGGGAATAAATCTTGAGGAGAATTTGATCCCGGTTGAGACAGCGAAGTTTGAAACCTCGGAGCCCGGTATCTTCGCGATTGGCGATATCAATACTTATCCAGGCAAGCTCAAACTTATCCTTTGCGGCTTCCATGAAGCTGCCCTGATGGCGCAGGCCGCTGTTCGTATAGTTTACCCCGACAAACGTATTGTCTTCCAGTACACGACGTCGTCTTCGAATTTACAGAAGAAACTTGGCGTCATCTGAATTTCGTCTCAAATTCGTTTATTTCCTGTTCGGCTTGAAAATGATATCGCTTGTCTGAAAGTGGCTGCCGCTTTCAGGGTTGAGCGTATTCGATATGAACCGGTACCCGTCTCCGTCGCCAACGATCAGCGAGATGATCGACAAGGTCGGTCGGCGGCTCAGGCGGTCGATGAATTCGGCCGAAAGTACAATCTTGTCATCGGCGGATTGGCCGGCAAGTGTCGCTGGCCCAACGCTCTGCGGCGATTTGAGCGAACCCTCATAACGACCTTCTCCGAGCGCCGAGATCTTGCCCTTGACCGAACCGAAATTGTTGGCAATAGCGCAACGGCCCTTCTGTACTAAAACTTGGCCCTCATCGACGAGCTCGTTGGCAATCTTGCAATAGATCCGTTCAGGCGACGATGTCGGCTTGATACGCACCATGCCCTGCCCAATCCAATTACCCTCGAGGCGCGAAAGAAGCGGATCATCCAGGGCGAGCACCGGGGTCGCGGTGAACACAAGCAGCAACCCAATCAGCGCCGATATCGCTACTCCGCGGTCGGGGCGGTAAGTCGTCCGTTTGAGAATTGCGTAAACCACCGTTTGGCTCCTCCCGCCATCAACGCAGGCAAAACAACAAGATCGCCCACCAACCCTATTAGCAGTGTCGTTGCCGCGAGCAACCCGAACAAAACGACCGTCGGCATTTCACTTGTCTGGGTCGTCGCCATTCCGGCCACAATCACCGCGGTCGTCCCGATCAACTGCGGGCCAATCCTGCGCGTAGTTTCAACCAGCCTTTCATGCAGCGACTTCGAATCATTGCCGAACTGATAGAAGTAATTGAGATAGTGGATCGTGCCGTCGACGGCAATGCCAAAGGCGACGGTTAGCGCCAGGACGCCAGTAAATTGGATTCCCCCGCCAAGAAAGAACAACAGGGCACCTGTCCCGAGCAGGGGCAGGACGTTTGGGACGACAGACGTCACTGCGATCCGCCAGCTACGGAATGCGACGAGAATAACCAACAGACCGGAAATAACTGCGCCGATCAGGCTAAAATTAAGATTGCCGATAGTGCGGGTGGCCTCGCGGGCAGTCACCACGGTAACGCCCGTGACGATGACCTCCTCGCCTCCGGCAGCACGTGCCGTTGTCTCGATACTGTCTATCAGTTTTTGTGTGACTGCGGTCGAAGCCTCGCGAATACTGGTGGATATAAGGCTCCCGCCCTTCGCTCCGTAAAAGCGCTGATGAGCTGTTGGCGCCAAATGCGCGATCATCTGTTCGAGACGCTCGCCGCTGGCAGAATCGGTAGCGTCGCCGAACCATTCGACTAGGGTCCAAAGCGACAACGGCGTTCCAACGCCTTCAATCTTGGCCACGGCCCGGTGAACAGCGCCAATCGCCTCGAGCGCCTCGGGAGAGGTTGGTGCGAGATTGTCGTGTGGCACGATGATGTGGATCGGATAGGAGCCTCCGAGTTGCTCGTCGATCCGGACCAGCGCGGCACTTGCCGGATAGCTTTTGGAGAGATTTTCGCCGATTGAATAGGCCGGCTGTAGCACCGCGTACATGGCGCCAAAGATGGGGACGAGGAGAAACACCAGTGCATTGATTGGCCTGGCATGATTGACAGTGAAGCGGCCGATTGCGGCACTGGGACCGCCAAGCCAAACCAGTACGGTCGACGCGTTCGTCTCGCCGGCTTTCCAGTATCGTCCGATCGTTACAGTGAGGAATCCATGAAGCGCGAGCACGACGAGTGCTCCGAAAAATACGCCGAATGCACCGACCCAGCCAAAATCGCTGACGATCCGCACATCTGAAAAAACAAGCGACAGGAAAGCTACGGATGTGGTGAGGGAGGCAAGAATGCAGGCCGGACCAATCGTCTGGATCGAATAGCGGGCAGCCTCGACCGGGCTGCCGCCAGCGTCACGACGCAACCGCCAAGCTCGACACAGATGCATGCTATTGGCGTAGCCAAGGATCATCACAAGCACTGGAACTACATTGGTCATCACTGTAATCGGCATGCCAAGGGCGCCGAGGCCTCCGGCGACGATCATTGCCGAAAATATGGATGGTACCGCGGTCATGATCGCGGCAGTCAGTGAACTGAATATGATGAGGCTCATCACAAAGCCGATCAAAGCAGCGATCGAATTGAGGACCCGCTGGTCGCGCACAAGAATATCGACAATGCCGATGCGAATGGCCGGAAATCCGGTGACAGTAGCGGTTACATCCGAGCCGGCCAAAATCTCACCGGCAACCAATTCGATCTCTGCCTTAATGACGCGCAGGGCCGCCAGCGGCGCACCTTTATTTTCAGGTGTCACGACGTAGACCATTGCCGAGGCATCGGCTGAAAGAAGTCTCGAGCCGAGGAGCGGATGGGATCGAATGCGCGCGACGCGCGCGCCCGTCAGCTCGTCGATAGTGTCGTCGACGACAAGTGGCGCGTCATCACTGTTGCCTGTCGGCGCCTCGCGGAGCGCGAAAAAGGAGAACACATCGACGATGCCGTCGATGAACTGCAGCTCGAATTGAAGGTCGCGTAGGCTAGAGAAGGTCTCTGGTTTGCCGAGTGAGTCGCCTTCGACAAGAACAATCAGCTCGCTTTCCGGATCGACAAACTCTCGCGTCGCGGAAAGATAATTGGCGAACTCCTTGGTGCTCCCACCAAAGACGTTGCGTAAATTCTCGTCGAAAGTGACTTTGGTGAATCCGTAGCCGGCGACGCCCACTAGCAAACCAAGAAGTACAGCGGCGAGCCATGGCTGAACCACACCAAGCAGTCCGACGCGTTCTAGGCCAAAGCCTATTGATTTCATGTAAATCCCGGTGTCGTGAGCAGCAAACTAGCGTTATGACGATTCTGAACTTTTTTGGCCGCCGTCGTCAATCGGGATCGCTTCCTTCTCCCTTTGCACCCTTCGCACCGAGTTTACCAAGTTCGCTCATCACATCGGACAGGCGCGGTCGCCGTCCGATGACAAATGGCAACGGCCGACATACATCGATCGCAGCGATGCCGATGCGAGCAGTAAGAAGGCCATTGACAACGCCCTCGCCGAGCCGGGCCGACAGCCGCGCGGCAATGCCGTGGCCGATGAACTGCTGGAGGATTGAATCGCCGGCCGCCATGCCGCCGGTGATTGCCAAATGGGCAATAGCGGCACGGGCAAGGCGCAGGAAGCCGAGCACGCCAGGGCGCCCGCCATAAAGCGCGGCTAGCCGGCGAATAAGACGAAGGATCTCGGCGCCGACTAAAACCAGATCGATCAATGCCCGAGGCGAGATCGCCGTCAAAAGTGCGATCCGCTTGGCGGAGGCGAGCACCATGGTCCGTGCCGCATCGTCGATCGGCGCCAGAAGCTCCGTTTCGGCCAGGCCGATCAGATCGCGGCCATCGATAATTTCCCCGATATGGCCGGCAAGTGCGGTGCGGCCTCGCGCCATCTGTGGACGAGTGGAATAAAGAGCGATCAGTTCGCCGCAAACAGCGCGGGCCGCCGACCGATCGTCGGCTTCAGCGGCATCGGTGGCGCGTTGGCGGAGCCGGTCGATATGCCGAAGCCGCATCAATGCGACAATCTCTCGGACAGCCAGTCCGATGAGAGCCAAACTTGCCAGGGCGGCGAGGACGACGGCAAGCCAGCCGAGCCAGTCGGCGCGGTCGAAGAGATCGCGTATCAGCGTGTCGATCGCCAGGCCGAGAGCAAGCGTTGTGAGCCCGCCAAGCCCGGCAAGGAGAAGGCGTCGCCAACGCCAGCGAGGCTTTGTCAGTGAAGTGCTCGAGGGGGGCTCACTCGGGCTGGCGAAAGGATCGGGATCACCGACCAGCGTTGGCGAACGCGCATGAGCCGCCGGCTGCTCGTCGGCCGAATGCAAATTCAACTCGTCAAGGCTAAAGGCGGCGGGCCGCCTCGGGCCGGGCATCCTCATGACAGCCGGTCTCCGATCAGAAATTCGAGTGCCCGGTCCAAGCGAATATGAGGGAGCGATAAAGTCAGACCTTCGGCGGTGCGCTCCAACTGCGGAGGCCGGAATCGAACGAAACGCAGAGGTGCATCGAACTCGTTCGATTTGCCGCCGCCATCCTCAAGAGCCATTGCCGGATCGTTGGGCAAATCACCTGGAAACATGGCGATTTCACTCTCCCCGTCGAAAACGCGGCCGTCGACCGATTCACCGGGCAGCGGCGTGCCGATAATCGAAGGGAGCCGCTCTCCGTGTTGAGTAACGGTACCCTCGCGGGTCGCGCGGACCGACGCGAGAGCGATGACTTCGACATCGGCGCCGGCAAATTTAGCGCGCTCGATCGCTCGTTCGACGACACGGCCGAGAATAGCTTCAAGCCGGTCGTGATCCTCGTGGTGAACGTGATCGGCCTTGGTAGCGGCGAATAGAATGCGATCGATGCGCTGAAGGATAAGGCTGGTTAGCCAGTTTGGGCGGCCGGGACGGAACGCGGAGAGAGTGGCGGTCAATGCCGCTTCGAGATCGGCAACCGCCTTGGGCCCGCCATTCAGGGCGTGAAGCGTATCGACAAGGACGATCTGGCGATCGAGACGCGAAAAATGATCGCGGAAGAAGGGGCGCACGATGGCGCTCTTGTAAGCCTCAAAGCGTCTGGCCATCATCCGGGCGAGCGAGCCGGGCGGGCTCTCTCCGTCAATGATAAGGGGTGAAAATGTCAGCGCCGGCGAGCCCTCAAGATCGCCGGGCATAAGGAAGCGACCCGGCGGTTGCGTCGAGATCTGGTCTCCAGTTGCGCGGCTGGCACGAAGATAGTCCGTAAACAGGGCCGCCAGCTCGCGAGCAAGAGTTTCATCTTCAGGCATATTGCCGTCGACACGGTCGAGTTTTGTCAGCCACGCGGCTGCGTCGCTTTTGGCGGTTGTGCCGCGGGCGCCGGTTACCGCTTCGCGTGACCATTCGGTAAAGTCGCGAGACATCAAAGCCAGATCCAGCAGCCACTCACCCGGATAATCGACGATATCGAGGTGGAGCTTCCCGCTGCGCAAAGTGCGCGTGAGATAAGAGGCGGAGTCGTACTTGATCGTAAGCCGCAATTCACTGATCCGTCTCGTCGAGTCCGGCCACAAACGGTCGTCCACCAGCGCCTCGATATGTCGCTCATAATCGAAACGCGGGACCGCGTCGTCGGGCTGTGGCTCGAGTTCGGCAGTGGCGATCCGGCCACTCGAGTAGGCGCGGAAAAGTGGCAAACGACCGCCATGGACAAGATTATGAATCAGAGCGGAAATGAAGACTGTCTTGCCGGCGCGGGCGAGGCCGGTAACACCGAGCCGCACAGTCGGGGTGACCAGTGCGGCAGTCCGCGCGGCAAGCGTGGCGACCGCAAGGCTGGTCTCATCGGTGATGGTCGAGAGTCGCAATGATCCCTCCGGTCGGCGCGACTTCATGTAGGCAGGCGAACCGCCAAACAAAAGGTCGCGTATCAGTCGCTCTCGGCAATTGTGTTGTCGCGGTCAAGGTCGCGTGACCTGATAAACGCTTGCAGACAGCCACTTTTCGGGCGCAAGAGCGACCAATTTTCGGAGGCTATGAAAATGACGGCCAGCGCCGCCGGCGGGAATTTCGCCGCGATTTGGGCGGCGGAATTAGAGGCGTCCGATCCGATCAGGGTCAAAGCGGTCGCATGAATCGTCGGATTGTGACCGATCACAAGAAGGCGCTCGTGATCGCCGCTGTAAGATGTGATCGTGGCACGGTAGTCGTCCTGCTCAGCGTCATACAATGCGTCACAAAACGTGATCCGGCAATCGCTGTCGAGGTAGGGGTCGAGTGCCGCCAGCGTCTCGCGCGTGCGGCGGGCGGGCGAACAGAGAACATGATCTGGCAGAAGATCGGCGCGGACGAATTCCCGTGCCATTTGCTCCGCCGTTTGATGGCCCTCCGGCGAAAGCGGACGATCGCGGTCCTTCATGCCGGGATCGGCCCAGGATGATTTCGCGTGTCGTAAAAGGAGAAGTCGTGGCATGGGTGTGAATACGGCTTCTTTATTTGGCGATTCAATCCTGTCCGAGACAGGTGGCGACAGGCACCATAGACCAGAACGCCCGCGTCATTGGCGCGGGCGTTCGTGGAACGTTCAAATTCCTGGAGGCTGCTCCCTAGGGCAGGACACAGACCCGGCGCGGAGGTAAAGGTGCACCTGCATAGGGCCGGTATGGTTGGAAAGTACCGCTTGCTGGCTGGAATGAGTTGTATTTAAGCGAGCACTCGTAGTTCCACTGAGGCGTTCCTGCCGGTGGCGCCTGGTAATATACCTGGGTCGGGGCGGGGGCGGGGGTGTTCATGCAATTGTAGTATGCCTCATTGTACAACTGCTGGTGCTTCTGTTTTGCTTTCGAAGCGCCCACCAAGACACCGGCCGTACCGCCAATCAGCGCACCTGCCTTGACGGCCTTTTTCCCTTTGCCGAGAAGTTTCCCAAGGACGCCGCCACCAACGGCGCCAACGACGCCGCCACCAACACCGCCGACAACGGGATTGGCATATTGGTTGGCATAGGCCGTGGCCTGATTCTGGCAGTGAATCGAATTCTGTGCTGACGCGGTGCCGCTCAGCGCCATTGTGCCAACAACGGCCAGTGCGGTGACAATAATCTTCATTACGAAACTCCTCTCGTGTCGAGATGCCGCGACCCAAACATTCGTCTGGTGGCACCGAATGAATTTTCTCCGCCCTCAGTCTCACATCATGCCTTATACCAAGAAAAGGCGACGATTTCCTGTAGGATTTAGAAAGCTTGGATTTTCTACCGCTTGCGAGATGAACCGTCAGTGAACGGGGTCACACCAGGGAAAAAGTCTTACTCGTCACGGTAGATACGCTCGCGGCGCTCGTGGCGCTCCTGAGCCTCTATCGACAGGGTCGCAATTGGCCGGGCGTCGAGCCGTTTCAGGCTGATCGACTCACCGGTTTCTTCGCAATATCCGTATGTTCCGTCGTCGATGCGCAGCAATGCGGCGTCAATCTTGGCGATGAGTTTGCGCTGACGGTCACGGGCGCGCAGTTCAATGGCCCGGTCGGTCTCCGACGATGCGCGGTCGGCGATGTCAGCATGGTTCTGGCTCTCGCTTTGCAGATGCAGCAAAGTCTCGCGCGATTCGCGGAGAATTTCCTCCCTCCAGGCGGTGAGCTTCTCGCGAAAATATTCCTGCTGCCGTCCGTTCATGAAAGTCTCGGATTCGGCCGGGCGGTATCGCGCATTCTTCTTGACAGCCTGCATGAACGACCCCTTCTCCGACGCGACGCGGCGGGAATATAGCGATGCGATCTGGCCGCGACAATAACTACCGCGTGACAATTCTGTGACAAGAATAAGGCATTGAAATCCTTAGATAAATTAAGACTGCGGAACGAAACCTATCTAGCAAAAGCGGCTGCGTCCGATGTCTAGCAGCCCGGTGATGAAGTCTGAGTTTACTCAATTTGCCTGCGGGGCGACGATGATAACGAGCATCGCCGTTTCGCCGTGTATCTCGGCGATGATGGCGATGGCCAGGTCAACATCGGACTGA
>Ga0315339_1000495_pt1 | contig 48549 bp, 58 predicted proteins | sample ASW17metaG_FD_204514 | JGI IMG/M metagenome (GOLD analysis project Ga0315339, IMG submission 204514) | Ammonia-oxidizing marine archaeal communities from Pacific Ocean, United States - ASW #17 | ecosystem: Environmental > Aquatic > Marine > Oceanic | place: USA: California | collected 2016-12-05 | reverse complement strand
CACACATTGACGCGTATACTCATCCAGCATGGTCAACATTTTCAGTGTGCTGCCTTTGTCGGTCCGATCAAAGATAAAATCCCAGGTCCACACATGGTTGCGGTGTGTGGCATGGGTGGGTAACCCCGTCGAATTGCCTTGCCGAGGAATGCGCTGGGGTTTAGGACGGACTTTGAGCCCTTCTGTGCGTCGGATACGCTGGACTTGCTTGCGACTAACCGACCAGCCCTCCTGCGCCAATAAGGCACGAATACGCTGGTAGCCATAGCGGGGATGGTGCCAGGACAACGCCACGATGCGCTGATGTAGTTGGATCTGTTTCGGCAGAGGCGGTTGGGCTGGATACCGATAGGTTGACCGATGCAAACCCAGAAAGAGACACGCCCGACGCTCCGAGCACAGCCGCTGGTCAACGACATGCGCTATCGCTTGTTTTTTCTGCATCGGGCTTACCACTTTTTTGAGTTGACCTCTTTGAGCACTCGGTTTTCCAGCATCGACTCGGCCAACATTTTTTTAACTCGGCGTTTTCTTTTTCCAACTCTTTAAGCCGTTTGGCATCAGCTATATCCATGTCGCCGTATTTGCGTTTCCACCGGTGGAAGGTGGCTTTCGATATGTTCGATCCCCGGCAGATGGACTCGACGGTTTTATCTGTATCCGACTGACGAAGAATGCGGATAATCTCTTCGGTGCTATGCTGTTTCTGTTTCACGAGCCTACTCCTTGATCGCTAAGAAACAGTCTCACACTATATGGAGCAAATCAAGGCGGTCAGGACAAGGCGCAAGAAGATCGCTGCGATACTCACCACCTGTTTCACCCGATCCCATGCCGAAGTGATCCTTCCGAAGTTGATCAAGGGGTTTCACGCAGACCATGGCATGCTGGAGCCGCAGGTGGACCTGGCATCGATCTATCTGGATCAGATCCATGAAGAAGACGTCTGCGTTCTGTTTGCCTGGGAACACGGCATCCCCATCTACCCGAGCATCATCAAAGCACTCACCCTGAGGGGCGGAGAACTATCGGTGGAGGGGGTGCTCATAATCGGCGAACACGGCGACTACGGATCGAACGAAAGGAAAAGAAGCTCTACCCGTGACGCTCCTTCTTCGAGCAGGTTTGTGGCCTCTTTTCCACCTCGGGTCATTCAGTGCCGGTTTTTAACGACAAGCACCTTTTCTATAGCTGGGAGCAGGCCAGGTGGATGTACGACCGCGCTCGTGCACTGAATGTGCCGTTAATGGCCGGCTCGTCTCTGCAGGTCGCCTATCGCAAACTCTGGTTAGAATACGAGCTCGAAACCCCGTTAGAGGAGGCACCGTCCATAGCATATGGAGGACTGGATGCCTACGGGTTCCATGCCCTGGAATTGCTGCAGTGCATGGTCGAATGGAGACAAAACGGAGAGACGGGCATCGTTGCGGTCCATTGTCTGGAAGGGAAAGAGGTATGGGATGTGGGGAAGCGGGGAGTGTGGTCGCGAGAGATGGCCGCTGCTGCCGAGGAGCACATCGAGTCGAGATCACCCGGGCGGATGGAGGACAACTGCGAGAATCCCGCCCTGTTTCTCCTCGAATATGCCGACGGTGTGCATGCCGTGAATCTGATGCTAAACGGTCACCTTCGCAGTTGGGGTTACGCCGGCAGAAGTGGTGGTGAGGTGCAAGGAATGGAGGTCTTCATGCATGGCGACCCGCATCCGCACTTTGTCTACATGGGCCTCAACATCCAGGAGATGTTCCTTACAGGCAAGCCCCAGTATCCGGTGGAGCGCACTTTGCTGATAAGCGGGGCACTGGACGCGCTGATGGAATCGTGCTATCGCGGACATGTGCGGGTAGAAGCGCTGCACCTGGACGTGTGCTATCGCTCCGATGAGAAGATGCCTATACGTCCCTCGGGCCCCTGAGGGGACCCCGAAAACTGGATCACTTTGGCTGTGAGGTTTGCCGTGTATCGGCTGGTTGAATAGTTAGATTTTGCGCAAATTCACCGGGCGTTTTATAACCCAAACTGCTATGGGGTCTTTATCCATTGTAAAGGCGTCGATAGTCTTCGACGACGACGCGGGTTTCGGAAATGGAAAAGAAGATTTTTTGGTTGAGGCACTCGTCCCAAAAGCGACTATGGAAACTTTCAATAAATCCATTCTGCCATGGACTGCCCGGCTCAATATACAGCGTTTGCACGTCGGCGGTAAAACACCAATCCTGAATAATCTGGGCGATAAATTCCGAGCCATTGCCCGAACGAATATACGCTGGGGCTCCTTTGAGATCGGCTGAGTGCTGGAGCGTATCCAACACCTGGTCACTGGTGATGGATCGGGCGGGGTGAATAACTAAAGATTGGCGGGTATACTCATCGATCATCGTCAGTATCTTCACAGAACGGCCATCCGTCGTCCGATCCATAATGAAACCCCACGACCAGACGTGGCCTGGATACGTTGCCTGCACGGGATAACCCATCGATGCGCGAGGACGCCGTTTTCGTTTACTCACCGCTCGTACACGAAGGCCTTCCTGTCGCCGCACGCGCTGGACGCGTTTGCGATTGACGGTCCAGCCTTCGCCACACAGCAGCTGCTGAATAAACCGATAGCCCCAACGCGGGTGCTTTTTCGACAAGGTGATAATCCGCTGTTCCAGACGCTGCCGCCCATCGGTGGGGTTTCGGGATGGATAATAATAACTCGACATGGCCAGATCAACTACGCTACACGCCCGTCGCGTCGAGCACAGCCCCAGCTTGGCGACATGCTGGACCGCTCGTTTTTTGTGCGACGGGCTTACCATTTTTTTGAATTGATCTCTTTCAAGAGCCGGATATCCAGCATCGCTTCGGCCAGCATCTTTTTTAACTCGGGATTTTCTTTTTCTAAGCCTTTTAAACGCTTGGCCTCGGCGATTTCCATGCCGCCATATTGCTTTTCCCAGCGCTACGAGGTCCCTTCAGCGATGTTATGCTCGCGACATATTTCGGCCACGGTTTGGCCGCCATCGGCTTGTCGTAAAATGCGGATAATTTGCTCGACACTACGCGATTTTCTTGCCTTGCGCTTCATGAGAAGTCTCCTCGTCAACAGTAAGAAAATACTCACAGCCAAACCTGTCCAGTTTCAAGGGATCATGCCATACCACTGATTTATCCTATCTCACAGACATGGAAAACAAGTATTTCGAAAACCTATACCCGTTAGTAGATCATCTCGATGAGCCATTCATTGAAGCCGTACATACGGCTAGAATCCGAGTCGGCGAATGCAAGGTTTCAAAGAGGTATAGAGGATATTATGTTTGGGTCATGAAACTGTATTGGACAGCACGGACCATATTGCGCGACAAGAGATTGCAAAAAATGGGCTTAAGCGTGGACAGTATTGGAGACAACTGATGACGATCGAGGAAAGACTGGAGCAGATCGAGCAGCTGAACCAGCAGATATCGCGCACCAACAAGCGCCTGAGGGTGGCGTTGACGATGACCGTGGTGGTGACGATGGCTGCGACGGGCGAGAAGGTCAGCGAATTCGATGTAGTGGTGGCGCGGAGTATCTACGTGACGAATGACGCACGTGAATTCGTTGTTGCCTTGGGCGTCAGCGAAGGGCAAAGAGCTGATCGGGCTGGCTTCGGCAGTGACCGGCAACGGCGCATACTCAACAATCGCACCACGGCAACGGAGTCCGATCCGGCGTTGCAATCTATCGCCAACAAATTGGACAACACCAACGAACTACTCAACGAGCTCCCCCGGTCCAATGCGTGTATTGAGACATTATTCATGGTCTTATTCGGTGCCATCTGGTTGTGCTCAAACCTGGCGTAATAACCAGCGTACCGCATTCTGCTGCATCTGCGCGTATTCGGGGTTCCACAGGGCCGGGATCGTGTGGCCTGGGGCGAGATAGCAGACTCGACCTTTCCCGTATTCGTAGGCCCAGGCTGCCTCGCAACGGTTACCCAATTCCCCAAAGGTGTGGCCGTCTTCGTTGACGCTGATCGCCAAGACGTCTGCGGGGTCTTTTTCATAGCGCATGTAGTGTTGTTCGTCGGTGATGATGAAGTCCCCGACATCGCGCGTAATGGGATGGTCTCTGTTGGTGATCTCGACTTTATAGGGGCGCACCGGTGGATGGCCCTCGGTGGTTGAGCCCTGCACGTGGCTGAAATCCTCGCAGGCGGTGATATAGGTCGAGTTGTGGTAGAAGAGGGCCGCGCCGCCTTCTTCTACGAAGGTGCGCACGGCTTGGCCCTGTGCGGAAGTAATCCACTGGACGGCCCTTTGTTCCAGTTCGGGTGTGGGCGGATCGCTAAGGGTGCCATGGGTGTTGGGATCATAGCCCGGATAAGGTGCGCCTTGGCCGTAGCCGTCGGGCCAGATCATGCCGTCGCGGAAGACGATGAGTATTGCGTGATGCGCGAGGGTTTGGGCGTTGAGCTGGTGGATATCGTCGCTGAAATTGACGCTTAAACCTGTTCCCTCACCTAACGTCTTGCTCAGGCCGGTGCGGATATAGTCGGAATTGTGGTAGCGGTCGCCGATAAGGGCAAAGGCGCTAGTCTGTTGTCGGTTGCTCACTATGGAGGCATCCTCATATAGGGGCGGAAGGCGTTAAGGGCTAATAAAGTGAAGCCAAGGCAGCGAGGGGTCAACTCGTTACCATTTGAGCGGAGCTATTGGGTCGAGACTGGGCGTTTGTTGGCCGGTTATTACTTAGGGGCCCTAAACCGTGATGAGGCGGAAAGCAAAATAGACTCTCTCCTTTATAGTGGTATACGATGCGTGATCAATTTTTTCGAGGAGGACGAACAAGGTTGGGACGGGAAACCGCTTCGCCCGTATCAGTGGCTGCTGTCAAAAATGGCGGTGGCCAAAGGGATCGATGTTACCTATCTCCGTGTACCTATTTCGGATCTAAGCATCCCGTTGAAGAACACAATGAAGAGTATTCTCGATACTATTGACGGGGCCTTGAGCAGTAGCATGCCCGTTTATGTCCATTGTTGGGGAGGCCGGGGGCACACCGGCACGGTCGTGGGCTGTTACTTGGCGCGGAGCGCTAGGAGCTCGGGATCCGACGTTATGCGATACATAGCAAAGCTCAGGCGGAACGAGCCTACCGCACACAAGGTATCACCCGAGACGGACGTTCAGCGAGCGATAGTATGCAGCTGGTTACTCGCGGAGTAGGTCGTCTCAAATCGATCGGTCGCGGATTGAAATGTCTTGTTCCAGAAATGGGCGCGAGATAGCGTTGTTGCGTGGCGAGCTTGTGGCATAGGAACTACCTTGAGGTCGACGAGTTTAGGAAAGAGCGGTTGCAAGGCACAATCTGATAATGCGGCTCAATGAGCTTTTCTCACTTATTCAAGCCAATTACCTTTTGGGATATCGTTCGCACTACCGGTACAGGCCCGATTGAGGTTCGAGTGATAATAGGTGTCCCGCCGATAAGAGGTGGAGTCTATGGATAAAATTGAGCATATATATCGGGAAATACATCATGGATGACGACAAATTATATGAGTTTTTAGATCGCGCGGAACATTTCGCCGGAAGCGGCAATATTGAAGAGGCTATGTCAGGATTGCGGCAAATTGTATCGACATGTCCGACTTATGGCGCAAACTTGATGCTGATACGCAATGCCTAATTTGGAAAAGCCCTCGATATTGCCTCAGGGCTTGTCGGCAGTAAGATTGATGAGGTGTGGCCTGCATTTTATAAATCAGATGAGAGCTCGCTGTTCTTGCCGACGATGAAGGTGACGATTTGTTCATTGAGTTAATCGAAGAAGACAGCCATCGTGTGGACCAAATAGAGTAGTGCGTGTATGATGGCGAATTTGGTGTTGAAGAAGTTCATCGAAGAACTGACAGGAACCCCTTCTGTCAGTTTTGTCAGTGCATACCTCTTGGATATCCGCCATTAATTATCGCGTCAGGACCAGCCCGCTACAGGCAGCATTGAAATGCTTTTAATTCTTAAACACAGTGAAGACCGACTCTCGAAAGACAGAAACGAGTATTAGTTACGAGATTCGCCGTTCACCCAAATCGAAACTACAAGAAAGCTCTAATTGAGGCCGATCCTGACGGACTTTACTGTCGCCACGACGACCTCCACGCCCAACCTATCCAGCAGCCTCTTTAACTCGATCTCATCCCTCGCACCATGCACGACGGCCCCATTCTTCACAAGCAACTCTGATAGCTGCCAGCGCAGCTAGGGATCGTCAATGTGTGAGGCGATCCTGCTGTTCTTGAGATCCAACAGGGGCTCCTTGTTGGCGGGGTAGTGAGTCTATTGATACGGGTTTTCTATACAAACCCCGTGCCAGGTAATAAGTGATGAGGTGGGCCAGTAAATGTCGGCTGAAGGCTGGTCGTTGGTGGGTGGTTTGGGTAACAGGGATGGGGCGTCTTGGTTACAGGCAGCGGTCTGGAGCGGGCTGGTATCGGCGGTCTGCGTTTTGCTTGGATGCGAAGGGGGTTTTTCGTATACTGTCGGCGGACACAAAAACGGAGGCAGCAGGATGACGATCGAGCAACGGTTGGATCAGCTGTAGGAGCGCAACAGGCGCTTTACGGTGGCTTTGGCGATGACCGTGGTGGCGATGTGCGCGGCGGTGACGATGGCGGCGACAGGCTTGAAAAAACGGCCACTTTGACGTGGTGACGGCGCGGAATCTATACGTGACAGATGATGCGGGAGATAACGTTGTCGTCTTGGGCACGAAAGACGGTGACAATGGCGTGGTCCTGACGCGTTCAGCGACAGGTAAAGACCTGGTGGAGCTGCCTTCGACAGTGGATGACGAAAGCGTGGTCACGACATATCAACCCTATTGCCAACCGCTGGTGTTGCTGGGTTCGACCAAGCCTTTTACGGGTGGCATGATCCAAGTCAACAACAAGACAGGCGAAACCATAGTCAATGTGCAGGCTGACGAATACGGAAACGGCGTGGCCGGGGCGTATAACCACTAAGACCAAGGGCGCGACCTTAAGCCTGAGCCTTAATTTGGTAAATGCACGTCGGTAACGACCAGATTTTGTTGATGTGTGGTTTTGGCCCTAAATGCACGCAGAGAAGGTCAACTCAAACGTCGTAACCGTATTAGTCCGGATTTATAGGGAGACCCCACCAGATGAAGATCACCGACATCCGTATGCTATGTCTGTCGCGGCCCCACGAGGCGGAGGCGATCTGGTTCAGCAGCAAGTTCCGGGTTTTCAAGGCGGACTGTCCCATCGTCATGATCGAGACGGACGAGGGAATCCAGGGGATCAGCGAGCCTTCGACTTACGGCAATGCAACGTACATGAGGCAAAGGCTCGAGGAGATGAAACCGAGGCTGGTTGGCAAAGACATTGACGATCCGTCTCTGTTGCCGGCAAACGACGGTCACCGCGAGAACGACATCACCAACGCCGGCATCGAGCTCGCCCTGTGGGACATCCGCGGCAAGGCGGCGGGCAAACGCGTTGCCGACCTCATCATCGACCAGTTTCCGGGGCCGCCGCGCCAGCCGCGCGAGCGTTTCCGACTCTACGCCTCGGCCGGAGTACAGTCCGACTGGGACGACAACCCGGAATCGGTCATCGACGAAGCGATCGCACAGGCCGACAAGGGTTTCACGGCGTACAAGATGCGCATCGGCACCCACTGGGCCTGGTCTGGCGTAACCATGGATAGGTTCCTGAAGCTACTGCAGAAGGTGACGGATGCCGTGGGAGATCGCATGGAGTTGATGCTGGAAGGTAACTCCCGCTTCAAGGAAGAGCAGGCGTGGGAAGTCGGTCAACGGCTCGACGACCACGAATGGACCTGGTTTGAGGAACCTCTCGATCTGTTTCGGGAGGGTAGCAGGCTGCCGAGTCCCGAGCAGGTAGACGCCTATGCCCGCCTGAACGAAGGACTCAAGATTGCGATCACCGGTGGCGAGTCCAATTCGATGCTCGAAATGTTTGAGCCCTGTTTCAGAAAGAAGGCGTACGCCAAAATACAGCTCGATGTCGGTGTCTGCGGGCTGGCCGAAGCGGTCCGCATCTGGAAGAGGGGGAAAGAGTGTGATGTTCCAGTGTTTGTGCAGAACTGGCACAACGGTTTACTCACGGTCAGCAACGCTCACTTCGTAGCGGCGTTGCCGGAATCGAGTGTGCTGGAGACCTTCGTCGGCCAGGGACCCCTGCAGTGGGACATCATAAAGGAGAATCCGATCGACAGGGGATACTTCACCTTGCCGGACGGACCGGGTTGGGGAGTTGCGGTCGCGGATGACTTGGAAGAGCGTTTCCCGTGGATTGACGGCCCCTGGGGCGTTGAGGAAAAACGCTAAGAGATGACGACGTGAGACACGAACAGCGCTACTGGTTCGACATCCAACACCCCGATCGCCGCACGGTAACGCTCTTCGTTAGCATGGCGGTAGCGTTTCGTCATCGCCATCGACTTATGGCTTGGCCCAAATGGATACGACAAGCAAGCTCTAATTGAGGCCTATCCTTTCAGGTTTTACCATCGCCACCACGACCTCCACGCCCAACTTATCCACCAGCCGCTGTAACTCTACCTCATCCCTCGCACTATGCACGACGGCCCCATTCTTCATAAGTAACTCCGACAGCTGTGGGCGTAGTTCAGGATCGTTGATATGCAGGGCGATCCTTCTATTCTTGAGATCCATAAGGAGGCTCCTCGTTGTAGGTTGGGGAGTCTTTCAAAGTCGGCTTTTTGTTCAAGCCTTATATAAACCCCGTGCCAGGCGATGAGTGAAGAGGTGGGCCAGTTTTCGGCTGAACCCTGGTCGTTCGTGGATGGTTTGGGTGACAGGGATGGGGCTTAGAGGGTGAAGGTGCCATCTGGGGCGGGCTGGTATCGGTGGTCTGCTACTTGCTTGTAGGCGAAGGGCATTTTTCGCATGCGGGGTGATATCTATTTACGTAATACGAGCGTCCCCATAGTCGGTCCTGTATTCTGCGAGATCGCATCCAATCGTCTAACCTTTGGCAGGAAGAATAGTTATGAGTCATTTCAGTATGAAGTTCCTCGTTTTTATTCTCAGCATTATCGTAGTACCTGCACAAGCGCAAGAAGAAGCAGCGGACCTCAATCGATAAGACAGTTGTTAGATACGGACCAAAAACCATGGCAAAATGGCGATGCTACGACAATCTTGGCTTGCCGAACCACAGATTATATCGTTGCTGGAATTCCGTCCGCAAATGGGGTGACAGATATAATAGGAGCCTCCGTTGGTTGGAATTTTAAACAGATGCAAACCAGGTTAAATAACCCCAATTGGAAGAGCTCTGTATTCAGCCCGCCATAGTTAAAACGCGAAGCCGAGTATGAAATGGTGCGTATCAACGTACAAGGAGACAATGCCGTTGCAATCTCTCGCATTGAATATTCGCAAATAGATACAACAATTGATAAACGCCTACACACCGGCTGGAATTCTCTCTGGATTTTGGTCAACACGGACTCGGGTTGGAAATTTAAGAGCGCGGTTGGCGGAATAAAAAAATGGAAGCGAGAAAGCGATCCCGAGTAACTTACTTTCTTCAAGTTATTTTGTGTGCCGCCCCCGTCGCTTGGATGCGACGGGGGCTTTTTGTATACTATCACCGAACCCAAAACAAGAGGCGTTATGATGACGGTTGAGGAACGGCTGGATCAGCTGGGGAAGCGCAACCGACGCCTGACGGAGGTTTGATGATGACGGTGGTGGGGCGATGTGTGCGGTGGTGACGATGGCGGCGACGGGCGAGACGAACCGATTTATGGAAGAATTTGATGTAATCAAGGCCAAGAGTACTCAGATTATGAATAACGATGTTGACAGGGGCACTTACACGGCCTTATAAAGCAATCGCGGCCGAATCCAGCGTCTGCCATTTTTTCCGCCTGAGCGGCCAATATCTAAACCAGGGGAGCAAACCAACCGATGACGATGAACTACGATATCCTGCTCAGAGGCGGCCACCTCATCGACCCCAAAAACGACCGCGACTCCATTATGGACCTCGCCATAAAAGATGGCAAAGTCGCCGCCGTCGGCCCCAGTCTGTCGGGATTAGCTGAAAAAACCGTCGATATCTCCGGTCTCTACATCACCCCCGGCCTGGTCGACATCCACCTCCACGTCTACGGCGGCTTCGACGCCTGGCTCTTTCCCGACCCCCACTGCCTGCCCCAAGGCGTGACCACCTGTATGGACACCGGCGGCGCTGGCTACAAGGACTTCGAGCACTTCAAAGACACCGTCATTGCGAGCTCCAAAACGCGGGTTTTGGCCTTGCTCAATATCGTCGGGGCCGGCATGATCGGTCCGCCCGAGCAGGATACCACCGACATGGACCCGAAAAAATGCGCCGGGATGATCAGCCGCTACCCCGAATACTTGGTCGGCTCCAAGTCGGCCCACTTCATCGGCCCGGGTTGGGAATCGGCCGGCGGCGCCATCGAGGCGGCGCGCATAAGCGAAACGATCACCATGATGGACTTCTCGCCTAAACCAACCAGAACGTACGAGGAGTTGCTCGCCCGCCTGAGCCCCGGCGATATCCACACCCACTGCTACTCGACCCGCACGCCCCTAATAGACGAGGACGACCAGGTGCAGAAATACGTCTGGGCCGCCCGCGAGCGCGGCATAATCTTCGACACCGGTCACGGCAATGCCAGCTTCCGCTTCCACATCGCCGTCCCCGCACTCGCGCAGGGCTTTCCACCCGATACCATCAGCACCGATCTCCACCAGCGCAGCCGTATGCTGCCCAACGCCCTCATGAATAACACCATGTCCAAATTCCTGGCGCTGGGTATGCCCCTCGAAGAGATCATCTACCGCTCGACCTGGCACGCGGCCGAAGTCATCCACCGCACCGAGCTGGGCCATCTGAGCGAAGGCGCAATCGCCGACGTGGCGGTACTCTCGCTGCGAGCGGGCGACTTCGGCTTTGTCGACGCCACCCGCTCGGTGCTCAAAGCCGACCGCCAGTTCGAATGCCAGATGACCCTACGCGCAGGCGAGATCGTCTGGGATCTCAACGGCCACAGCCTGCCGCCCTGGGAAGTGACCGCCCCCCATGCGTGAAGCGCATCCGCTATCACTATCAAGGCAATGCAGAGGGCTCGACGCTACGGCTAACGCTCGGGTGCCTGCTGTCGGAGGAGCTTGATATCGAGTTGCGGCGTGAAGGCAGCGGCAAACGGGTGACGTTTGCCGAGGGCGAGGAGGTGCTATCGCAATGGATGGCTGACCATGCTTTTGTGTGTTGGGAGCAAGACGACGTGCCTTGGGTGAGAGAAAGGGAGTTGATAGAAGAGCTACCTCTGCCCCTAAACCTCAATGCCAACAAATCGAATCCATTCGCCTCTACGTTATCCGGGCTTAGGCCATCGGCACGTGAGGTGGCGCGGCAGTTGCCGGTGGTGCCTAATAAATGAACTCATTATCAATAACGCTGATCCCCGGCCTTAATGGTGGGGCAAGTTTGGTATCGGCTCATGGGGGAGGTGTCGACGGGCAAGGCGGTCATAACAACCGCAGTGCCGGCAACTACCACTTCCACCGCGGGCCACTGGATGGCCGCACCTTTGCCTCTAAAGAGGACGCGGCCAAGGTGCTCCCGGCATATTCGCCTGGGGCGGCCAATGAAGCGGGTTCTGATTCCCCTAGATCCACTGAACCCCTGTTCTTTGACCTAGCGCCCTATCGCCCCTATCAGTCCTCAGACTCGCAAGTCATCGCCCACAAGGCGCGTATACCTTCCAAATACAGCGAGGCCCATCAGCAGGCGGCCTGGGTCCTCTACCGCATCACCGCCGAGCAACTACAGGCCAGCGTTAGTTGCACTGACGACTTCCGTTGTGATGGGGCGGTCACTCAGGGTCGGCCACCCTCGCTGACTACCGTCGCTCCGGTTATGATTGGGGCCACTTGGCGCCGGCAACGGCGGTGGCATGGTCGGAAGAGATCATGTCCGAGTCGTTCTACTTGTCGAATATGAGCCCGCATGACACAGGGTTCAATCGGGGTATCTGGCGTCAATTGGAGGTGAGAGGCCTACCTGTTTTGGTCCACTTAGGGTGAGACTTTTTGGTTTGTTAAAAAGCCTTCTTGGCTTAGGTAGCCCATCCGACTATGGGGTCTTTTCTCGTTGTAATGCGCTCGCCAATCCTCGATCACGACCCGCGCTTCACGCAGATTCAATAACCACTCCCGGTTCAGCCATTCGTCTCGAAAGCGGCTGTGAAAACTTTCAATATAGCCATTTTTCCACGGACTGCCTGGATCGATCTAGAGTGTTTTAATCTGGTTTTCTCTAAGTCATGTCTGGATTTTTTTCGCGATAAATTCAGATCCATTATCGCTACGGATATAGCGTAGAATACCATAGGTCGTCATGGCTTGCCATAGGGTCATTAACACCTGCTCGGACTGGATCTGACGCTCGACCTGGATGGCTAAACAGCGGCGCGAATACTCATCGAGCATCGTCAACATTTTCAACGTGCTACCTTTATCGGTTTGATCGAAAATAAAATCCCAGGTCCACACCTGGTTGAGGTGGTGTGCCTGAGTGGGCAAGCCGGTCGACACCCCTTGACGCGGTATCCGTTGGGATTTCGCACGCACCTTAAGGCCTTCTTTACGTCGGATCCGTTGAACTTGTTTACGGCTGACGGACCAACCTTTTTGGGCTAACACCGCACGAATGCGTCGGTATCCATAGCGAGGATGATGCCGGGACAACGCCACGATCCGCTGGTGTAACTGACGCTGTCTGGACGGAACGAGTTTAGCCTGATATCGATAGGTTGATCGATGCACGTCCAGATAGCAACAGGCCCGACGCACCGAGCACAGCCCTCGACCCACCACGTGGGCTACGGCTTGCTTCTTCTGCATCGGGCTTACCACATTTTTTGAGTTAACCTCTTCCAAAACGCGATTTTTGAGCAGCGATTCGGCCAACATTTTTTTCAACTCAGCATTTTTCTTTTCCAGCGCTGTAAGCCGCTTGGCATCAGCCAGGTCCATATCGCGGTATTTACGTTTCTATCGGTGAAACGTCGCTTTGGAAACATTATGCTCACGGCAAATCGAGTCGATCGTTTCATCTGTTTCGGCCTGATGCCAGGGGTATCAGTTGTATTTACACTTTATATTTTTGGATTCACCTATTCTTTTTTCTATTCACAAGTAGAGTTGCATTATATTATATCAAAACTTGAGAAAGAGAGTATTGAGGTATTCCCGTTGTATGCGCCGAGCAATATTCGAATTTCAGTGGGGCAGACGTGGGATGGGATATTCCCACTGTCTGGCAAGGCAAGTATAACTACGTTGATATTGTTGGAGATAAACCCGATCCACTGAGCCTATACTTGTATGATAGCTTTGGACATCTAAATAAAGCCGGGTACAAATATGTAATTGATCGACTTCTCATAGAATTTAGAAATCTACGAAGCCTTCCAGATCTCCTCGCCCGCGCCGTATATTGAGCGGAAATGCGGTCTCTCATCTGCCCAGTGCCTATCTTTGACCTGAGGAAAGACACCATGCGCGTCAGCAGTTGGTTTTGGGTAATCTCATTCCCGTTTGTCGCCTTTGCCCCTGTGGAGGCGGAGATCTCCACCTGGAAGCTGGGGGGAAGCGGGCTTGCGTGGAGCGGCAACGACACGGTTCAAGTCCTCGTCGATTTCGAGACCGCGCCCGGGGCGATACAGCCGCTCTATCTCACCAAGGAGCAGAACCTCTTTGCCCGGCTCAGCAATTGGAGCCCTATAAAAGAACCCCGCGAACTGGGATACGTCGACGGGACGCGTCCACGCATATGGGTCGCCGCCGATGGATTCTTCTGGTTCCAGCGGGCGGGGATCTTGGTTAATCTGTGGGTCGACGGCGATAGCACCACATACGTGCCGCCGGGCTCCCTTTCCTCCGATTCCGAATGGTACACCATCGATGTCGGCGTGCCGGTTCCGGTCGATCAGTTCGGTTTTTTCACGCCTCCCCGGGGGCTTACCAGCGATGGACGGCTGCTCAGTGAGGATATCTACGACGCCTTCGAGATCTCCGTATCCGAGGAGACGGATCCGGTCATGACCACTGAAAAGCTCGACGGGGACTACCACCCACTTGAGACTTTGATCGTCCGCCGGCCGCAGAACTTCGACGCCCACGTGAGAATTGATTTCCCCAAACAGTACGTGCGTTTCGTGCGCTTCAAGCGCATCATCACCGAGCGAACGCGGGGATCTGGGGTGCGGCTGGGGACGATCGGGGACTTTGAGCTCTGGGCAAAAGGCGTGCCCAAACGGGTGCTCTACACCACTAAGGTCCTCGAGCTGGACCAGGAATTGAATTTCGGGCGGGTCTTCTGGGCCGCCACCCCGATGCGCTTGGTCGACGGCCAGGCGGTAGAAGCTCCGGATGCCAGGGCTTCTGTTAGGGTGGAAATGCGCAGCGGACGGGACGCAGACCCCAATGTCTACCACGAGTTCACGGACTCGGGGGAGGAAGTGGTCGTGTCGCGGGAGAGGTTTGAGCGCGAGCTGAAGCCCCCGGATATCAGCAATACCAGCGTGATCCAGGAGGGGAAACCCGGGCTGCGGGCTCCGGTCGCATACGATACCGAAAATTGGACTTACTGGTCGTTTCCCATCGTCGAGCCCGGGACCCAGATCTCGCTAGAGCGAGGCCGCCACTTGCAGCTCAAACTGACTCTGGAGAGCCAATCTTTCGACGACTTCACGCGCCTGGACTCGCTCTGGATAGAGGTGTCTTCCCTTCTGGCGCAGCGGGTGGCCGGGGAAGTGGCGCGTCTGGACGAACCCCTTCCCGCGGGCGGACTTACCCGGGTCGAGCTGGGAGAGACGACGGATTTCTCCTATGATATCAAAGCCGATTTCGAGTCCGCGGACCAGGGCGGTTTCGACGCGGTGCGCATCCGCACCGGCAGCCATCCCCGCTTCAGCAGCCTCAAGATGGGCACCCCGCTTTTGCAAGTCGAAGCGGCAAGGGTGGAAGAAGACGACGAAGGATTGACCGTATTCCTGTCGGAGAGAATTACGCGATCCAACAGCCCGCCACTGCGCCTAGTTTTCGCGACCGAGGTCTTCGTGTTCGCCAATACCTTTGCAGGGGAGGTATTCAACTCCGGCAGCGAAGACCTGCCCCAGAGGATCGAAGTGGGGGATGTGTCCCGGGCTGTGAGTACCAATTCGCTGAAGGTGTGGGGGGCTTCCGACCGGGTGGAACAGGTCATCGGGGACCTGCGCTTCTCATCGGGGGTCATAACGCCCAACGGCGACGGAATCAACGATGAGTTGCGCGTCGATTACTCCTTGTTCCGGCTTCCGGAGGCCGTACCCGTGGAGTTGAGTGTTTATCGCTTGGACGGGACGCGAGCCGCTCATTTCGACGTGGGCCGGCAGGGAGCCGGGCTGCAGCGGGCGACGTGGAACGGACGCGGCGCGGACGGGCGGCGGCTGGCCCCGGGTCTGTACCTGCTGGGCCTCAGTTTCAAAGCGGAATTCGAGACCATCCGCCACCTGCGGCCTCTAAGCGTCGCCTACTAAGTGAATAGGAGGATAGTGGAATGTCGTCCTGGCGCAAACGCGGTCTTCGCCTCGGGCTGTACCTGCTGCTTTTGCCGGCGGCGGCAAGCGGCGTAGACCTGTTCACCATAGACAGCCCGGCGAAATGGCAGCGCTGGCAGATGCCCGAGGGGCTGGTCGAGATCGGCGCAGAGGGCCATCTCGAACTGGTCCGATTCCGCAAGGAGATCAACGCGGTGCTCGACGCCCACCGCTTCGCCCATCCCACGCAGAAGCGCGACGAGGTGAGCGGGGGCATCTGGCGGGCGGATAGCGGTCGGGAGACGGCCGATAGCATCATCGACGGTGAAAGGGCGACCTTCTGGAAGCCGGATGCGGACGATCCAGTGCAGCGCTGGCAGGTGGAGATCGACCTCGGCAGGCCGGTCCTGGTCAAGGAGATACGCCTGAAATTTCCCGATCGGGCGGGCGCCCGCCCCTTCCGCCAGTTCCGGGTCTTGGTGGCCACCGGCGCGCGCATAAAGGCCGCGGACGACGTGTTCAAATTCGACCTGGTCTACGCCACCACCCAACCCAACGCAGAGACGGACATCGCCTTCGCCATCGATGGCCACAGGGACACCACCCGCGTGTTAGACCCGGCACTGGACGTGGATCTGCGCGAGGAGGGCCGTTTCCTCTTGGTCCAGTACATCCGCTTCGCGGCCAACGAAAAGAGCCCGGATGCGGCCCTTTCCGAGGTGGAGGTGATCGGCGTGGGGGACAATATCGCTCTGGGTACCCTTGAACGCGGGGGCTCGTTCGAGAACGGACTGCTGGCGCGGGACCCGGAAAACCAGTTTGACGGGCTGATGGACACCTTCGGCCATATCGCCACAGTTTACCAGGAGGGGGACTGGAGCGAAGAAGGGCTCTGGTGGCAGGTGGACCTCGGCGCCCTGTTCTGGCTCGACGGGATCTTCATCTATTGGCAGGACCGGGGCGAAGCCCTGGGCAGCTTCCTCTACGAGGGGTTCAACGCCGGGTCCGGTTACAACATACTCTCCTCAGAAGGGAGGCGTACGACTGCGGGCGCCATCGACTTCGATCCGCTGATCCTCGAGCCCAAGTGGAAGAACAGCCGGGAGCGGAGGCTGCGGCATTTCCGCTACCTGTTTGCGCCGCGCAAGGTCCGCTATCTGCTGTGGCACGGTCTCTCGGTCGGAGGCCACAGCTGGTACTCGCACCCGATGGAAGTCATGCTCTTTGCTTCGGGATACCCCGCCCAGGTGGTGCTTCGTTCGGACTTCATCGCCTTGGGACAGGTCGTCGGAGACGACAGGCCCAAGGCGATCAAGAGCCTGAGCTGGGAGTCGGAGACGCCTGCCGCTACCCGTTTGCAGCTGCGCTCCCGCTCGGGCAGCGCCCTAGAGGAAGTCTACACCTTCTACGACAAGAAGGGGGACGAGGTCACCGAGGGGAAGTGGCTCAGTTCGCCCAAGGTCATCCGGGGGCCGGTCGACACCGCCATCGTCATCGGCGCGGATTGGGGGGAATGGAGCAACCTCTACCAGTTCGCGGGCGAGCGTTTCAAATCGCAAACACCGCGGCGCTTCCTCCAACTGGAGCTGATTATGTCGACAGAGGATCCAGCTATCTCGCCCAGGGTGCGCTCTTTGTCCATCGAGTTCGAGGACGCCCTCGTACAAGGCGCCCGGGGACAGATCCTGCCGCGTAGCGCCGAGCCCAATACCGACACGCGCTTTACCTATACGCTCTGGTCCAGCGCCGACGCCGGCGATCCGGGGTTTGACAGACTGCGTTTCACGACGCCCAGCGCCGTGGATCCGGGCGAGGTGATGCTGCGCATCAGCGGGCGGGAAGTCCCGCCCGCCGATCTGAGCGTCCAAGGGGATTCGCTGCTATTCGTCGATTTGCCGGAAACGATCACGCAGGATTCGATCCAGGTCGACTTCACCGCGAAAGTGTTGCGCAACGCCACGGTGTTTGCGGCCAATCTGGGCGCCGCCGGGCGGCCGGGACTCTGGCAGTCGGTAGAGGCGGTCGAGCGGCGCGCCAACATCGTCTTCCTGCCGGCGCTGGCGGCAAGTGACCGCTTGATCGGGGATTTGCAGATCGCGTCCGGGGCCTTTACGCCCAACGGCGACGGGATCAATGACTCGGTCGAGATTCGCTTCTCGCTCTTCAAGGTGGAGGGGACCGAGCCGCGGGTGTGGATTTCCGATCTGGCGGGACGGCTGGTGGCCGAGCTGGACCGGGCGCCGGGAGGGAATATCGAGGCGTTCTCCTGGGAGGGGAGGGATAGGGCCGGCAACCCGGTGCGCCCGGGTATTTACCTGTGCCACATCGACGCCCGGGCCGAGTCGGGAAAGGACTCAGTGGTGCGTTCTATCGCGGTCTCCTATTGAGGCGGTGAAGAGTCGCTTCGTCTTCGTGTCAATCAATCTGTAGCGGGGCGGCTCCGGCTCGTTGGCGTTACAGAAGATGCTTGGAGCACACGACTTCTGTTTATTACTCCCAACTAGCAACGAATTCATCTACGCCGAACCCCACAGGCATCTCGCTATGAAAACATCATAACGCCCTCGACTCAAAATCTGGTGGATCAATCTCTCCAGGATTAAGATCCTCGTACACTTCCGTATAGTGCTGTTCGACCCGCCTCGCATCATCGGCCAACCGCCGGTCCAATTCCGCAAATCGTCGTCCAAGTGCTGCCTCTTCGGCCGTGGTGAATCGCCCTGCCAGATTCTCTCTGAATTCGGATGGAGGCGATTCGCCCTGGCGTGACCATCGATAGTTGACCCAGCCAGGGGTGAGTATTTATTAGATGCAATGGAGAAATACTCATGAAATGCAAAATCCATAGTATAGCACCGAAGAGATTATCTGTATGTTGTGGCTGGCAGATACGCATCGAAAAATAAACGACACATAAACGAAGTATTTTTGCATAGCACGTGGTTTATTTTTGTCCATCCTTCTACAATAGAGTGGAACACAGATGTCGAATGATTCCGTATTTTCTGCCGCACGAGCATCTTTAGATGCGTATAACTCTAATAGCTGGGACGCTGTGCGGGTGTCAGTTAGTGATGATTGCGTTTACGACGAGGCAGCGACGCACCGCAAGGTAGAGGATATTGTGGCGATTCTCGAAGTTTGGCAAGGATGGGCCGCCGCGATGCCTGATTCTCGGGCTACCTACGAAGCGATGTATGCGATCGAAGGGGGTGTGGTTTTCGTACTAACCTGGCGCGGAACACACACGGGCCCCATGCCGGGCCCCAATGGGGAGATTCCTGCTACGGGTAAGAGCTTTGAGATGCGTGGTTGCCAGGTTATTGAAATGGATGGCGATAGAGCGAAAGTCATTCGCCACTATTTTGATATTGGCACGATGATGAGTCAGTTGGGATTAGCCTAAACGTTATCACAGCGTATTTTCAACTTGCTGAGCCGCCGGCGCTTTCGTCCCAAAGCGCTTGGATGCGACGGAGACTTTTTGTATACTATCGCCGACCCAAAACGGAAGGGGCATAATGACTATTTATCAGATATTTGGGCAGCTTGAGCGGAAAATTCAGCGTCTTGAACAACGCAACAAGCGTCTGACGGCGGCGCTGACGGTGACGGTGGTGGCGATGTGTGCGATGGTTAAGCCGGCGGTCAGCGAGACGGTAGATTTTGAGGCGGCTCGGCTCTGGCGCAACGTCGTTGAAGATCCTTCGCATTATGATGCTGAAATGAGGCGCATCGACAGTATGATCGACGTTGCAAACGCGAAGAAAAGCACTCATCACATCCGCGCCTTAATATCGCGTTTCGACGCCGTCGTCCACTATCGCGCAGAAGAAAATTTGTCACTTCTCGCAAGCGCCATCGCAAGTGGCACATACCCCGATTACCCAGCCGTCGATGTATTGGCGCGAAATTGGCAAATTGACGAAGATCGGCGCATTTGGTTCATGTCCTGGTCTCGTGCCTTGGCCGCCTGGTCTCGAGCTGAGCCAAGCGACAAACAATTAACGATAGATGGGCGAGTTGTAGTCCTAAACGATCTTCTTGGCGAGAGGACTCGAGAAAAAGAGTGGCTCGCGGCAAGTCTCAGCAAGACGCTGAAGTGTTTCGTGGAGACACCCGAGGAACGCGTTTTTTATCTTGGCGATGAGACCTTCGTACGGGCCGTATACCGGTCTGCACTCGGTCGCGACCCTTCGCCGGATGATCTAAGCTTTCGACTCCAGGAACTGGCCACGGGTAAGGGTCGAGATGTATTTATCAGGGAGGTCTTTGCTTCCGAGGAGGCCACTACTCGTCGCTTGTATCAAATACTAGATCGCGCTACGGCAACCGGCAACAGTAACTGAGCAGCTGGCCGCCCGTAGAGGCGCTCACCGGCATCAGCGGCGCGTGGCGACAGCTTCGTCTGCGATGATTCGACGACGAGGTCCCCGTCGCATCCAAGCCGATATTAGGGGTTTCCGTCCCCGGCAGGTAGGCCCGTGCCGCACCGAATTAGCTGCGAAGGGCCCCCAATTTCGTTTCTCATCGGACGGGAATTAAACGAAGGCACGTAGGGTCGGACATACGCCTGCCTGCAAACTTCCGGAACTTTGGGACTTCGTGGGTCCACCTACGGTTTGTCTTGTAGGGAATTAAGATAACCGTACCGTTGTCCACCGGAAGATCCATCTTGCCATTGCCGTTGTGAGGCCGGAATCGGAAGATGCGTTCCTCGCCAAACGAGATCGTGACGATGGGTGCTCCTTCGATCAGTCCCTCCGGACTGTCTCTATGCGGTCCAATATAATGACCTTTCGACCCATCTACCAGTTTAGTAGGATCGCGTTGAGTCTGGGTTCCAGGGAGTTCTGAGCCCAGTCGAGCAGGGGCTTTATCGCCGTGGGCACAGGAAGGGCTTTGTTCAAGTTTCCGGTATACCAGTAGTCATGGCCGTAGGCTTGTTGCCATCGCGGAGTCACGACCATGCGGCCGTACATGCGGATCTGGTGGTATTCTGTGGGGTGCAGTGCCCATAACTCGCGAAATGCCGATTCGTTTAGTCGTAAGTGGCCCGGTAGGGTGCCCGTGGCTACGTAGCAGGCATTGTCGAGCGGCACTTGCACAACTGCACTTGACGAGTTCTTGTTGACAATAATATTGTTTTCGAGGTGCAGTTGTGATGATTCTGGTCTTGGCAAACCGATGTCTCCCCGCACTGGATTGTCTAATTTAAGAGGAGTTTTGGCATGGGGAAAGATTCAAACGCATTTTTGTGTGCTCTGGTAACCCGCGAACTGATCCCGGGTACGCCGGCGTGATCAGAGAACATGTCACGAAAGGCGAGGCTACACCTCGTGTCTACGTGTACCAATTCGACCAGATTGTAAAACGGTTACACGGTCGCCATCGGCGGGATCTCCAGGCTATTGGCTGCGGATCATTCATTAAATTCGCAGACTGAATCTACGAGGTTTTCGAGGAGGAATTAGATCGATTGCTACAGCGCATTGAAAACGAGGTGATACCTATGCCTTCTTTGAGCACCAAGAAGAATGGATGCTTAAATAATAATGTCAAGAGGATGATCGTATATTATTGTAGTAGAGTAATATAGATAGGTATGGGTCGTGTCTGGTTAAAAGTGCGGTGTGGAATAATAGAGTGTCCGAAGCGGCTGAATATATGAGGGAAAATGGTTTATATTCCCAGCGGACTAACCGTGATGAAATCCGGCGATGGTTACCGGGATTGGCGTATGAGGACCTCGTGGGCCGAACGGGGCCGGGTCACCCACGGTGCGACGGCCGGCCACGCCGATTGAGACACATACTTTCGCTAAGGCACCTCAGTGATAGGCTACGTAAGGACGATATGGATACGGCGAGGATTTATGTTGAGGCGCAGGATGGGGAGGAACTCCGAGGCAGGAGAGTCCACTCGCGGGATCCTGAGACATTAGAGGCACTAGCTGACGTCGTTGGGGCCAGCGTGGTTATGCAACTCGATTGCTTGCTGACTGAGGCGGCAGCCTTCGCGAATTTATCTGAAGAGGAGAGCAATGAATTGAACTTGCATGCACACGGATATTCCCAAGAAGATATCGCGACCCAGACGCGACTTTCGCAAGCCACCGTCAGCCGCCGTTTGAAGTCCATAATGGGCCGCATCAAAAAAAATATTGGGAAGATTAATATTTATTTTGAATAAAAAACCGACTTCTGGGACGTATTAGTGTAGGGCCTCTGATGGCTCTACCCTTATATTCTGTATGTTCAAACAATTGATGAGGAGTCGAAAAATGCTTCGAGCAAAGTCTGTGCTTTACGAGCGGAACATGTTGCAGGTTGATTTAGCGCGGTTGGTATGACCTCCCGTATTTGGTCCACCTGAGGTGAGACTCTTTCTTCGGTATCAAGGAGTAGCCTCATGAAACAGAAACAACACAGCACCGAATCGATTATTCGCATTCTGCGTCAATCTGAAGGCGATGAAACAGTCGAGTCGATCTGCCGCGAACCCAACCTTCCCAAAGCGACGTTCCATCGTTGGAAGCGCAAATACGGCGACATGGATTTGACTGATGCCAAACGACTTAGAGAGTTAGAAAAAAAACGACGAGTTGAAGAAAATGCTGGCTGAATCCCTACTCAAGAATCGTGTATTGGAAGCGGTTAATGCAAAAAAATGGTAAGCCTGGTGCAGAAGAAACAAGCCGTTGAGTATGTGGTTAATCAACGGCTATGTTCGGTGCGTCGGGCGTGTCGTTATTTGGTTGCCCATCGCTCTACCTATCGGTATCCGGCCCAAGAGCTTAAACCCAAACAGCTTCAATTGCATCAGCGTATTGAAGCGTTGTCCTGGGAGCATCCCCGGTATGGTTACCGACGCATTCGTGCCTTGCTAGTGGGAGAAGGCTGGTCGGTTAGTCGTAAGCAGATTCAGCGTGTCCGGCGTAAAGAAGGCCTAAAGGTCCTGTCGAAACCCAAGCGGGAATCCCGCTTGGGAGATTCTACGGAGTTGCCTACGAAAGCAACTCATCCCAACCATGTTTGGACCTGGGATTTTATTTTTGATCGAACGGATAAGGGCAGCACGCTCAAAATGTTGACTATGCACGATGAATTTACGCGCCAATGTTTGGTCATCCGAGTGGAGCGCCAGATCCAGTCGGAGCAGGTCTTTGAAACGCTATTACAGGCTATGGCCACCTACGGAGTTCCAGAGCATATCCGCAGTGATAACGGCTCGGAGTTTATAGCGAAGACGATTCAGCAAGGGCTCAAAGACCATCAAATAAAAACCATCTATATCGAACCAGGGAGCCCATGGCAAACCGGCTATATTGAAAGTTTTCATAGCCGTTTTCGGGATGAATGTCTAAACCGATAATGGCTGCTCAACTTGCGAGAGGCTCGTATTGTCATTGAAGATTGGCAACAGCATTACAACAAGGAAAGGCCCCATAGTCAGCGGGTTATATCAGTCCAGATGAATTTATGTTAAACCAAAAAGTCTCACCCAAAGTGGGACAAAACGGGGAGTCCGGTCACTTGCGCAGTTGAGGTGCCGTGATTCAGTCTGGATTTGAATCGTAGACTCGACGACTGCATCGGGCATCGGAAGGGGAAGAGGTGTGTTATAGGGGATATTCCAGTCCAAACTGAACTCCTGTTGGACGACCTCGGACCACTTTGCGGTGTGATAGTTCATTTAGATCTCCACGTTACTGACCATTAAATTTTCTTTATGGCTTCCTGTAGTTGCTCTGGTCTTGCTTTGGCATAACGAAGCATCATGGGCATCTTCTTATGGCCAAGGAACTCCTGGATGCGGTCCAGTGTACGCCGTGGTCACGTATTTTAGTCGCGAACGTAAGCCGCAGCATATGAGGAAAGACGTGGCCAATACCGGCGCGCTTTGAGGCACTGATCAATGATTTCTTGATATCGATCGGAGAGATGACGGGCACTGACGGGGTGTTCGAATCCGGCCATACAATAATGATCCGGCTCTGACCCGATTGCGTCCTTGGCCATGATCGGCCCGGCCGCAGTTCGCTGAATGTAGTGCGAACCTGAGGATGCATGGGAATCACCCGGAACTCAGATTTCTTGGTAGTCCGGACAACGATCTCATTGTTTTCGAAATCGATATCGCCCCAAGTGATGCGATGGAGTTCGGATCTGCGCAGATCGGTGTAAGCCAAGATCGTCACTATGAGCCGGGCATGTTCGGGCAACTCTTTAAGCAGGGAGTCAAGTTGACCGTAGGTAAGAGCGTCCGGTATCTGACTGGCTTCGGGTAACTGGGTTACTCCATTGGCCGGACTGTGCGTAATGAAGTTCCAGTCTATTGCCGCAACCCGATCGAGCACCGTGCGCACATAGTCCAACGTTTCGCCGCGGGATGGCAACGGTAAGTCCCAGCGGATATCGTGTGCTTTGGCAATCGAATCGAAGAGTGCATCCTCATCCTCACGCACCGGCGCTTGGCTCGCCGCGGGGCGCAAAACCCAAAATCGCCGCGGGGCGCAAAACCCAAAAGAACTGAAACCAAGCGTGATGACCAATCTCCCACAATAGCGGGTTAGTCTTGGGCAATAGCGGCCCCATGATTTGCTCGTCATCCAAATTGGCAACCAATTTAAACGCGCGCGCATCGACGACCCAGGCAATCACTTCTTCGGGGGACCTATTAAAATGAGAAGTTTGCGATATGTGGAATAATCTCTTTTCTAATTTTCTTTTTTTCCTGAGACGATATCAGGTGCTCTGAGTAACATTGTAACAAGCCAAATGCGATCTGTCTATTGTGTTACTGCCCATTATACGTAGCTTAAACTGTTTGGGCCCTAAAAAACACTATTTTACCACGGCAGAAAAATACCATGGCACTAAAAGATATCTTCTCGCAGGACAAAACCCTGACGAGTCTAGCTAAAACCTGCGGCTGAGCGGCCAAAGCCAGTCCGGTCGGACTGGGAAAACTCTTAGCATCTTTGCCCAAAGATAACGACCCCAATTTGCTGGTGGGTTTCGACACCAGCGATGACGCCGGAGTCTATCGTCTAGACGACGATAAAGCCATCGTCGTCACGGCCGACTTTATCACGCCGCCCGTCGACGACCCCTTTCTCTTTGGCCAGATTGGTGCGGCTAACTCGCTAAGCGATATCTACGCAATGGGGGGGAAACCGTTGACCTGTCTCAACTTGATCGGCTTCCCCACCGACCAACTAGGGCCAGAAATCCTCCACGGCATTGTCGAAGGGGCACTGAGCAAAATAACGGAAGCCGGGGCGGTGCTGGCCGGTGGCCACACCACCGCCGACGACGAACCCAAATTTGGACTATCCGTCACAGGCATCGTACATCCGGATAACTATTGGCGCAATATCGGCGCTCGTCCCGGAGATGTACTGGTCTTGACCAAACCCATAGGCAGCGGCGTACTCTTTAATGCCAACCTGAAAAAATGGGTATCGGAGCAAGCACTTAATGAATGTATCAGCCACATCACCACGCTCAACAAAGTAGCGGCAGAGACGATGGCCGACTTTTCCATACACGCCGCTACCGATATCACGGGTTTTGCTCTGGCTGGCCATGCCTTAGAAATGGCGAAAGGGTCCAGTGTCACACTGGAGATCCAGGCCGATCAGGTGCCGACGATGAGCGAGGCTCTGGCCATGTATGAGAAAGGGGTCAGCACCGGCGTCAACGCCGAAAACCGCGCCTTGATCGAAACAGAGACGCGCTTTGCTAGCACCTTGTCAACGTGGCACCAGGAGATCTTCGTCGACCCCCAGACAAGCGGTGGTCTACTAGTTTCGCTACCCGCAGCACAGGGCGATACCTTGGTGAATGCCCTACACGATAAAGGCGTAAAGGCGGCCTGTATCATCGGCGCAGTAGCCGAACTAAAAGACGAAATGTATTTGACGTTTTCTTAAGTCCATTATCAACGATCAACTAATATAGTTGTAGCATTACCGCCAGTTGCTCGCAGTCGGCCCCGGTTCTTTCCGTGAAATGCAGGATAATCAAGGAGTTCGTTGCGCAAATGCCTTCTCAGATTACGTAGCGACCGTATTTCGGGTGGGGAGTCGTGGTAATTAACGGGCATCCCATTGCCTTTCAGGGTGATGTCTAAATCAACATGTGTAGTCTTTTAGATCCGACTGGACCAATGATCCGCCGTTGATCCTCAGCATGGCGTAGCTCACTGTCAGTTTAAAACGTCAGGGTCCAATGATTCCCGGGTTGAGGTGAGTAAGGTTGACAAGTTTGATAAAGGATTATTATAATGATTTGACACTTTTTCCTTCCCTGACCAGAATCTAAATCGAATGTTTAAAAGAGCCAAGATAGAACGGGTAACCCCGCGTTAGGGTTCGCTGTCTCGGGCGGCCGGACGCTACTTTCGCGATCGCCAGTTTCTGCCGGTATTGACCTCGTCGTTGGCGAAAGTACTGTCGCTCGCGCTGCTGCTTCAACTGGATGCGACGGCGGTAGAGGCGCAGCCGACAGTTAGCTCATCTTCACCGGCCCATTCGCCTGTGTGCCCATACATTCCAGTGGCAGCGGCAGTATAGTGGGAGGTGCGCGGTAACAACAGCTGATCGCTGTGTCGTGCGATTACGAAAGAGGGCTTTAGGCTGTGCAAATATATAACATACCGGTTGCAATAACCCCGCTTTCCCCAAGCGCAGATCGCTACCGGTATAACACATGACTCAGGGCGGAAATGGCATGGCTCAGACGAATCGTGTGGAAATTCACTGTATCGGTAATGCAACCCTCGACCTCTTTATTGCTGAGGGAGCCGAGACCCAGCTCGATATCGGCAACGTAACCTTGCTCGATAGCGCAGCTCTGCACGCCGGCGGTACTGCTGCAAATACTGCCATGGCTCTAGCTACGCTCGGGTTTGGTGCCGTACTCCACACTCGGCTTGGCGACGACCTGGCAGGCGAACTCCTTATGACCCGCTTGGAGTCAGCAGGCGTCCGCGTTGCCGCGGCACGAGACAAGGCAACGAACACAACTTTGACGATATATATTGTCGAAATTAAGGGTGGCAGCCGATTCGCCTACCATCCAGGCACCAGCGCCGATTTCGCTGTGTCAGATCTCGACGACGAATTATTGCAGACGGCACAGTTCCTGCACGTCGGTGGAACATTCTTGCTTCCCGCTTTTGACGGCCAGCCCTGTGCTAGTATGCTGGCGGCATCTCAACAAGAAGGCATTACCACCAGTTTAGACCCGACTCCAAACATTACGCCAGACAGCCTTGGTCTATTAGCGCCTTGCCTGCCTTACCTGGACTATTTCATACCGAATCTCGACCAGGCGCGGCAACTATCAGGGCTAGTCGAGCCTGAGGATGCCTCGGCCTTTTTCCGCGACCGTGGGGCCGGAGCTGTTGTAGTCAAGATGGCCGAGCAGGGTTGTTATGTGCAGACCGCTGATGCGTCCTTTGCCGTCCCCGCTTTCCGAGTAACCGCCGTAGAACACACGGGTGCGGGCGACGCGTTCGCTGCCGGTTTCCTGGCCGGTCTGTCCCAGGACGGTATGGATCTACACCACTGCATCCGTCTGGCGAATGCCGTGGGTGCAATGTGTGTGAGTTCGGTCGGAGCGGCCGATGGTATCGGCACATTTGCTGAGACGCTGGATTTTATGGAGCAGACACATGCCTGAGCAATCCCGGCGATTCGTCGTGACCGGCGCAGCCGGCGGCATCGGTATGGCGGTGGCTGCAGCCGCTCTACGCGAGGGCAATCGAGTGGCGCTGCTTGATCGGCAATTAGTAACCGAGGTCGGCGATACGGATAGCCTGGGCGCGTCCGTAGAACATCGTCTGGATCTTGGGACAGATGTGTCAGATGCCGTCGAGGTCGAAACCACATTCGCTGCTGTATCTGCCGAATGGGGTGGCATCGACGTCCTGGTGAACTGCGCTGGCGTTGCGGAACCAACCCCGGTAATAAATGCGGACATCGATACATGGGATCGGATCATCGCGACAAATTTGCGCGGTACCTTCCTCTGTACTCGGGCCGCTTTGGCCTCTATGGTACCTGCTGGCAGCGGCATCATCGTCAATGTGGCTTCAATTGACGGATTGAAAGGGCGGGCGGGCGGTGCCGCCTACTGCGCTTCAAAAGCAGGCGTAGTAAGGTTCACTGAGTCGGTAGCAGATGAGGTATCGCGCCACAACATACGGGTTAATGTCGTTTGTCCTGCCGGGGTCGATACCCCTATGTGGCGCCGGCACCATACAAACGACCGACCCGAGACCGTATTGCAGCCCGCAGAAGTAGCGGCGACTATCCTCTTTCTTTGCTCGCCGCAATCCAGTGCTGCCAACGGTTCCACTATCGAACTCCTCGGCCCGCGCTTGAACTGGGGCACTTACCTGTGAGCGAGACAGCGCGTATGATCGTGCAGACAGTGGACGGAGCCTTAGACGCCAAGGACCTGGGTCGTACTCAGATGCACGAGCATTTATTGTTGGATATCTATCCCACGCGGTGGAGCTTCGAACACATTTTAGATGACGTTGATGTAGCCATCGCGGAGATGGTCGATTTTCGCGCCGCTGGCGGTGGCTGTCTTGTCGAGGTCACCCCGCGAGGAGCCGGACGCAATCCGGCTGGATTGCGCCGTATCAGCCGTGCGAGCGGAGTGCATATAGTGATGGGGACGTCCTTGCTGTGGGGCACCCCCAAGATCGACACTCTATTGGAAACCCACTGCGCCGATGCCCTGGCCGATTTGATGGTACGCGACCTATTGGAGGGTGCAGACGACTCGGATATCCGGGCGGGGCTCATTGGCGAGGTCGGGTGCGGCTCTACGCGGCAATCTGCTGGCGTCAATCAAATCAGTCCCGCGGAGGAGCGTCTGCTGCGAGCCGCGGCTCGCGCGCAAAAACAGACGGGTGCGCTCATTTACACCGACACCTTTCACGGCGAACTGGCTCTCGAGCAGCTGGAGCTACTATCCGAGGAAGGAGTCGATCTCAGCCGGGTGGTGATTGGCCATCTGGGCGATAAACGCGAACCAGATCTTTTTCGCCAAATTGTCTGCCGTGGCGCCAACTTGGGTTTCGACCATGTCGGCATGTTCAATTGCGCGCCGGACACTTGGCGTGTCGAGAGTTTGTGTCGGCTTATTGACGAGGGCGCTCTTGGGCACTTAGTGCTGTCGATGGATGTCCATCGCCGTAGCTACTGGCGCTGCATGGGTGGTTGTGGCTATGACTATTTGCTGACCGCATTCGTGCAACTACTACGTCAGCATGGTGTCGAGCAGGCAGCCATCGATACCATGCTAATTGCCAATCCTGCCAAATTGCTTCCCTTTAGACTATGACAGGCATTCGAGTCGACGTCAGCAGCGATACGGCCTCTGAGCCAACGGACGCGATGCGACGTGCCATGGATCGAGCGTCGTTGGGGATACGATCCAGTAAGCAGCTCGTAGCGAAACTGGAGGAAACGGGTGCAGAGTTGCTTGGCAAGGAATCCGCGCTTCTCATGCCCACTGGTACCCAGGCGAATCTATGCGCAATAATGGCCCACATCGAACCCACGCGGGAAGTTCTGCTTGGAGCTGATTCGCACATATACGAGCAGGAGGGAGGTGGTGTAGCCGCAATTTGCGGCGGGCTGGTTCGCACATGGAGTCCGCAGGGAATACCCACTGTGGGGGACCTCGAGGAAGTTACAGATCCGAGCCACCGCTTTCCCTCGCAGGCCACACCCGCTCCGGCGCTGATATGCTTTGAAAACAGCCATAACGCTTCCGGGGGTCAAATCGCTGACCCCGAAACCATGGCGGCTCTTTGCCGAACCGCTCGACAGACAGTTCCAGCCATCCATCTCGATGGCGCTCGGATATTCAACGCCGCCGCGGCCTGCTCGGCAGCTCCATCCCAATTGGCTGATCCCGTCGACAGCCTGAGTATCAGCTTGGACAAGGGGCTATCCGCGCCAATCGGAGCCCTTCTAATAGGTAGCCGTGCATTTATAGAACAGGCTACTGGTTATCGGAGAATGCTCGGGGGCTATATTCGCAAAGCAGAATCGCTGGCTGCGGCCGGCCTTATTGCTCTCGGGGAAATGACCCCCATGATCGGGGACGACAACCGACGAGCGGCCCGCATTGGTGATCGGCTGGCTAACTTGCCCGGTATTCGCGTCGACCCGTACCCAGTTCCATCCAATCTGATCATGATCAACCTCAAGGATTTGGGAGTTGGGCCACAGTACTTCGTCGATCGTCTCGAGAAGGACAGTGGCGTGGCCACGCACGTGTACGGACGGAATCTGGTGCGACTGGCCATCCACCGCCAGGTCCACGCAGCCGAAGAGGAACTAATAATATCTGCAATAACCGAGCTTGTTGGTCAACTGCGCTGACGGTGAACTAATCTCATACGCGGGAGTATCGAATGTCCAAAATTACGACCGTCACTGGTCCCATATCACCAGATGAACTCGGGATCACACAGATGCATGAGCATATCCTTTTGGACGTCTATCCGACACGCTGGGGTTATAGCTCTGTGCTGGACGACATTGACGTCAGCATCGAGGAAGTCCGGGATTACAAGAGCGCAGGTGGTCGGACATTGGTCGAACAAACCATGCGCGGTGGCGGTCGCGACCCCGAAGGACTGAAGCGTATCTCCGAGGAATCCGGGATAAATATTGTTATGGCCACCGCGTTCGCGTGGGCTCAGTTCAAGAATCCGGTGGCCACTCAAGTCAATAGCACATCGGCAGCCGAGCTAGGTGAAATCCTAGTGTGCGATATCGAGGAGGGTGTCGACAATACCGGCATCAAAGCCGGCTTCATCGGAGAGGTCGGTGCCGGCGGTAGTCGAATGTCTGAAGGGATCAACTATATCTCGCCCTTAGAGGAACGTCTCTTTCGTGCAGCTGCAAGAGCACATCGGCAGACCGGCGCGATGATCTATACCCATACCTATCAGGGCGAATTAGCGATGGAGGAAGTAGCGCTATTGGAGGAAGAGCACGTCGACCTGGAAAAGGTAGTCATCGGTCATTTAGGGGACCGTAATCAAGCCGACTACTATGAGCAGATTGCTCGCACTGGAGTTTGCCTGGGTATAGATCATATTGGCCAGACGCATGGTATGCAGGTATATGCTCCCGATAGTCGCCGAGTCGACAATGTCGTGACTTTGATAGAACGAGGTTATCTGGCGCAGATCGTCTTGTCACAGGACCTCTTCCTCAAGGAGATGTGGCACTACAACAATGGGATTGGCTACGACCATATATTGCGCAGCTTCGTACCAATGTTGTCAGAAGCCGGAGTAACCGATGATCAGATCAATACCATGATGGTCGAAAACCCGGCCCGGTTGCTGGCTTTCTGAGTAAGCCCTCCTATCCGTTACTGTCCGAGTCACCGTATTATAACAACGGTAACAGTTTATCTTTGACTTTTACTTCTCACAGGAAAGGTTGAGCTTCGGAACTGCTGACGATATTCTTTTTGATCTTGAAGACAGTGACATTGTAAACATCCCCTTTTTTAGGGACGGTCTAAATTAGAGTTTTCCAGCGGTTTATGAACCATCCTATATTCGAATGGCGTGAGGTTGTCTAGTGCATCATGAGGGAAGTTAGCGCGCCAAATTTCTTAATTAAGCAGCGAGTAAACTAAGCAAGTCTTCAATTCAATATAGCGAGACCCATGAGCAGGCGGCCTCGGTCCTCTACCGCATCACCGCCGAGCAACTACAGGCCAGCGTTAGTCACACCGACAACTTCCGCCGTGACGGGGCGGTCACTATCTAAAAAATAACTTCAGCGCATCCGAGCGGATGGCTGGGGGGCGTGTTGGTGTATGCGGTGATGATACACGACCGTCTGTACGGAGGGCTCATCGGCAGCAGGGCAGAGCGCGTGGGTTCCCACCGTCAGTGGCGACCCTGACGGCTCTTGTCTTTTTCCAGGCGTTCGAGATAGGCCTTGGTTTTCGCGACCAAGGGGTCTTTGGCGTCTTTGTTCTGTGCATACTGCAGAGCCTCGTTGTACATCTTCTTAGCCCACTCGTAATTGCCGCGCTCTGAGGCGCGGTCGCCCGCGTCGATATATTCTTGCCAGTAGCGGTTTTCACTCGAGAAATACATCAAGATCAGGATCGCCACAAGTAAGGCCACCGTAAAAGACAATTGCCAGGTATGTGAGGAGCCGGGGCTGTCTTTTTTCGGCGATTTTATGCGTTTACGGAGCGCCATACTCAACACCTCCAGATGCTTTAATCAGGCCCTATTCTTGAAGTAGCCCTAACCAATCCTCTTTACCATCCATCCCTCGCGCAAACGTCCGTGCCACCCATCGTCAAAGTCGCATTGTTACCAGTATACAAAAAGCCCCCGTAGCATCCAAGCGGATGGTTGGGGCCGGTGGGTGTGAGAGGCTGTGAGGCGGCGTCTACCACCGCTCTCGGCGGCAGTATGGCAGGGCGGCGAAATAGGAGAGCAAGATCTCGGGTGCCCATTGGGGGTTCAAGGCAGGGGATCTGCCAAGCTTGCTTAAGATTAAATTTTGGGATCGAAAACGGGTGCCTTGAGCTACTATATTTGTTTCTTGGACAATGCTGGTATCTTGTTTAAATTAACCGGGCTAATATCATAAAAGTCCTTACGCGCTTGTTGAAGGATACATGATAAAATGTTTAAAATAAAAATTTTAAGAAATAAATTAAAATGAGTGATTTACCGTCATTAGACGTAGATAAGTTGTTGGAGGAGTTAAAACTGAAGCATAAGACAGCAGCTGCGGCTGCTCAACAATCGATTAGCTTAACAGACACAATTTAGAGATACCGTACAAAAAGACGTAATACAGCAAATGGGAAAGTTGCTGAGTGATGCACATACTAATGTAACGAAGCTCTTAGCGAGACTCAATGACAAAAGAAAAAACATCGAGCAGTTTATTTCAGACAGCACGAGTACAAAAGAACTTTATAAATTTACTAAACATGAGATTGAGAGATTCTTCTACACTTAGTGAGAATAGGTGATTCAAGTATTTCCAAAGCGAATCGCCACACGATTAAAGATTGGTCGACCAATGTGATTGCCGTCTATATTTCACTCGTCTGATGCGAATATACTCAGGGGCGGCATGCCCTTCGACTTCTACCCCAGAATTGGGTGACATCGGAAGAAGTATGTGGCGAGATGAAAAAAATTTATTACCTGGCGGAGCTTACGTACCCATGGCCAGATTTGAGGCATGAGTGAAAAGCGAACACAGCCGTTTCTCGCAAAAACTGTCGGTGGAAGAAGAAGGAAATTCGGGATCCATTCAATTATTTGTTGACGAGGGCAGTTCATCGGTGGACTTGGGCGAAATGGACCTCCGTTGGACTGCACAAATACGGGCGGAATACTCCAGTGAAAAGGCATCCGAGAAGATGCAACTGTTCTTGCATAAGGTTTCACGTAGTGGGAATAGTCGTAGGATTTACCGAAATTGGTTCCGTCAACGAGTTAGTGCATAGTTCAGGTTTCTTCTCCTGCGTGCGGTGGTCCGAACTACGGCAATTAAATTAAAGAAAATGAGGATTGGTTCCGGTAATTAGTCGCCGAAACTGACACGTGTCTGAAATTCGCCAAGAATTGTGTCTCCTATACACCGCTCGGTTCGTACCCTGAAGGCATACATGCCTTGCACGGGACCGGCTTCTGGCCAGACATCTGGGATTGACTATCGCCGCGCGGCTTCCTGCCGTGATATTGAGGATGACTGACGCGCCACCCATCCCGCTTTAAGGAGTTTCCATGTTAGGTATCTCGCTGACCGACTGGCTGGTGATTGCCGTTTACCTGCTCGGTATCACCTTCATTGGCTCCCTAGCAGCCAGGAAGGTGACGTCCTCTGCCTCCCTGTTCATGGGCGACCGGAAGTTCGGGAAGGCGATGATGGTCTTCTTCGGCTTCGGTTCCGGCACGCACTCAGACCAGGCGGTCAGCGTGGCGGCCAAGACCTATGGGGTCGGGGCCTCCGGCATCTGGTACCAATGGCTGTGGCTGTTTGTGACGCCCTTCTTCTGGGTGATCACGCCCGTGTTTCGGCGCATGCGGGCCATCACTACGGCGGACTTCTTCGAGTTCCGCTACAACCGCAGCGTCGCCTTGCTGTTTGCGCTGGTGGGATGCTTGCAGCTGATGGTCAACACCGGGGTCATGCTCAAGGGCGCCGGCGCCATGATCACCGCGGTGTCGGGAGGTGCTATAAGCCCGGTGCTAGCGGTGTGGATGATGGCCCTGATGTTCACAACCTACGGGATCCTGGGCGGTCTGAGCGCCGCGGTGATTACCGACTTCATCCAGGGCATCCTGACCATCATCCTTTCTTTTCTTCTGGTCCCTTTCGCCCTCCACGCGGTGGGCGGTATCGATGGGTTGCGCGAGGTGATCGCTGACGACAGCAAGTTTTCCCTCGTCGCACCCACGGGGATCACCTTCTTCTACATCGCGGTGATCGCCCTTAATGCCCTTTTTGGTTGGGTCGCGCAGCCGACCTCCATGCCTTGTTCCGCCGCTGGCAAGACTGAGTTGGAGGGCCGCATCGGATTCACCGGTGGCATGCTGATAAAGCGGGTGTGCACGGTCGCCTGGGTCATCGTCGGCATGTGCGCCATCGGCATGTACATGGGACGCGAGATCGAGCCCGACCAGATCTACGGCCTGATGGCCAAGGACCTGTTGCCGCAAATCATGCCAGGACTTATCGGTCTATTCATCGCTTCTCTGCTTGCCGGGGTGATGAGCACGTGTGACGTCTTTATGGTGACCTCTGCGGCCCTGTTCACGGAGAACATCTACAAGTCCTATATTGCGCCGGATAAACCGGATACGCACTACATTTTTGTCGGCCGAACTGCATCCATCGTCGTCGTCCTGCTGGGTATCTTCTTCGCCTTCACACTGGAGTCGGTGGTCTCCGGCCTGGAGATCTTCTGGAAAGTCTCGTCGATGATGGCCGTCGCATTCTGGGGTGGTTTGTTTTGGCGTGGGGCGACAGCCGCCGGCGCCTGGGCGGGAACGTTAGCGGCCTTCACCGCGCTGCTATTCACCAGCGAGTTGCAGCTGTTCGGGTGGAGCCTGTGGGATTTCAACCAGGGCGTCGCCCCGTATTTGCCGGATACGATGATCTTCGAGGGCAAGCTCTACCTGCCCTGGCAGATGATCTTCTACACCGTCGCCGGGGTAGCGACGCTGGTGCTGGTCAGCATGTACACGCGCAGAGAAGAGCAGTCAAAGTTGGACAAGTTCTACGAGTGCGTGCGCACGCCGATCCAGGGAGAGGAGCCCGAGACGGAGCCCTTCACGCTGCCTCCGGGTGTCGAGCCGGCACCGCGAAACGTGCTGGTGCAACATCCCGACTTCGAGATCCCGAAGCCCAGCGCCGTGACCGTGCTCGGATTTCTCGGGACTTGGGTGCTGGTCGGATCCCTCATCGGCGTGTTTTTCTGGATCTTCTAAACTGTGGCTTCCTCCCCCAAAGCTGTACCATTTGAAATGATAGAAACAGGGCACTATTTTGAGGTCGGAAGGAGTCCGATCATGAAAGGAAAACGCTTCACTGAAGAGCAAATCGCCTTTGCCTTGCTGCAAGCAGAAAACGGCGTGCCGGTGGTCGAGATCTGCCGTAAAATGGAGGTCAGCGAAGCCACGTGTTACCGATGGAAGAAGAAGTTTGCGGGTATGGGCGTCGCTGAATTGCGTTGCCTAAAACAGTTAGAAGAAGAAAACCGCAAGCTCAAACAATTGGTGGCCGATTTGTCGCTGGACAAGCACATGCTCCAGGATATACTGAAAAAAAGTGGTAAAACCAGCGATGCAACGACCGATGGCTCACTATCTTACTTTGGGTTATGCGTCTGAATGTCCGATGTGCAGTTCGGGTCCTTCCTCTATCTCGATCGACCTACAAATATCAAAGTAAAGCCTCTCAGTATACGGGTTATCGTATTAAGCCTCTAAGAACTCTTCCTCTACCGCTTGGCCATTCTGGTTAGTTGTTTCAGCGCTCTCGTCCTCATTCTTTGGGCAAAGACGCAAAGGGGCCCAGCCTTGAGTTCAGTGTAGGGGCACCACAGGGCGCATCAGAGGATGTAGTTCGTATCGTGAGTGAAAATACCAACGCGCTGAAGTTTGGTCACGCCTCGTTTGAGAATGATTAACCTTCTTAACCAAGTCCATCTCGAACCGCAGGTGGTCGGTGTCGCGGACGCGGCGTTCCAGCACGCGCCAGGCTGGTGCGGAGGGGTGGCCGTATAAATTGAACGCCTAACCCGTCGAGGCGAGGCTGCAACCGGAAGGAAGAGGCGAATGGACGAGATGGCAAAAGCGATCCATTACCATGAGGCGGATCCTGGCATCAACTGGGTCAAGGACGCCGATGTCGCGATCGATTCGGACGGACCGCTCGACGCCAATCGCACCCTGACCCCAAACGTGGTGGAGATGGATGGGGGTTACCGAATGTATTACCACGGTTTTGGTCCGCAAAGTCCCAACCCCGCGTCGAAGGGCTATATCTTGAGCGCGTTCTCCGCCGATGCCGGGCAGTGGGAGAAGGAGCCGGGCGTGCGTCTGGACGCCGGTGGCGAGGGAGCGGCGCATTTTATCTGGAGCCCCGAAGTCATCCCGCTGCCGGACGGCGGCTACCGGATGTACGTCGAGGGCAGGACCGAGCAGGCAGGGAGCGGAGCCAAGAGCGTGATCATCAGCGCCCTATCCGCGGATGGCCTGGTATGGCAAAGGGAGCCGGGCGTGCGCCTAGGCCGCGCCAACACCTCGTATGGGGCCCCGCGATGCCTTTATCTAGAGGATGGGCCCCGCTACCGTCTCTACGCCAGCGCCTCCCCGCATACGGATATCGAGCCGTATGTGGGCGCCTATAACGACCACCATATCGTCAGCGCGATATCAGACGACGGCATAGACTTCGAAATGGAATCGGGCATCCGCATTGCACAGGAAAGCGCGCTCGAATCCTTCTCGGTCTACGCGCCGGAAGTCCTGCGCCTGGGTACGGGCGGCTATCGGATGTATTATGCGGGATGGGTGTCCGCGCCGGAAGTGGTGGCGGGATCGAAATTCCACGGCAGAATCTTCAGCGCGTTTTCCCAAGACGGACTGTCGTGGGCCAAAGACCCGGGTATCTGCCTCGACAATGGCGGCCGCTGGGACGCCGCCAAGGCATCCGAGCCGTGTATCATCGAACTGGCCGACGGACGGTTCCGCCTGTTTTATGAAGCCTGTGACTACCAGGGACGCTGGCGCATTGCCAGCGCCACCTCAGACCGCGCGGGGAGCCCCCAGTGACAGGTCACCATGCCCGGTTTGGCAGCGATAACGGCAAAGACACGATTTAAAGAAGATAGAAAGCGCTGCTTCTAAGAGCGGTTCGCGCTCTTCAGCGTGCCGAGTTCCTGGTCTAGTGGCCGATGGTCAAGCGGTTGATAGACTATGAGATCGAGAAGAACAACGACCTAGCCACCGATATCAAAGGAGCCGTAGAAAGGCAATACAAGAAAAGTGCATGAGCCATATCACGCCACCCGGTGGAAAGACGTGCCGGACTTGTCGTATCACGATCCTTCGTAGTCCTCCTTTAAGCGACACCAGTGCATCCAGCCCAGCCCTCCGCCAAGTGCACCAACGCTCCGCATACCGCCAGACGCGAGGGTGATCGGTCCTCTGATGCCTTGAATCAGACTAAGTCTGCTTCCACCTGGCCGCCGCTAACGCCTCCGCACTGCCGGTCTTACCCGGCGCATCCAACGGCTCGATAGCCCCTCCGTAGCGCTCTTCGTTAGCATGGTTGTAGCGCTTGGTCATCGCCATCGACTTGTGACCAGCAAGGTAATTGACCCGCTCGATGGGGACGCTAAGGTCGAGCATTCGTGTGACAAACGTTTGGCGGAGGTCATGGGGCCGGACGTGGCCGAGGCCGGCTCGCTGGCCCGCTGAACTGAGGGTCTTGCGGATTGACGTTTAGGGGACGATCCGGTGCCGAGCGGGGCAGCGGTATTCGCGCACCTTGCCCCCTCCGCCATCCGTTTGGATGCGACGGGACCTTTTTTTTGGCCTATGTGATCGGAGTCACATAGTTGGAAGCGACACCAGTCCAGTCACCATGGTGTCGGAAAAGGCTTCGCTTTTCTATGTTGGCAGCTCGGCCAGGGCGCCGCCTAAGAACGGCGCCAAGCCGAGTAAGCAGAGGATGCGTGTAGGGAGCGGGACGCGGATGACGTACGCCTTGGGGGAGGAGGTGCTATCGCAATGGATGGCCGACAACGCTTTTGTTTGCTGGGAGCAAGACGACGCACCTTGGGTGAGAGAAAGGAAGTTAATAGAAAAGCTACCTTTGCCCCTAAACCTGGATGCCAACAAATCGAATCCATTCGCCGCAACGTTGTCTGGGCTTAGCCAATTGGCTCGTGAGGTGGCACGGCAGTTGCCGGTGGTGCCGAATAAATGTTTCCGCTTCGACGAGATTACCTGCGGCGCCAAGCCGACGCCTACCCAACGTCAATTTGATGCCCAACTGACACCCTCAACATGCGAGGGCTGCCCGCCCGCATCGGACGAATTTACCGCGACTGTCGCGATGTCTTTTGCGCGTGCAAACGGTGATTTAGCATTGACGTAGCTCAATATTTGCTGGAGCAAAACCCCCAACTGGGCCGCCATTTGAAGTGCGCCCTATTCGGTCCCTGCGAAGCCCTCAGGCCCGCGGCCATCCCGTTACTCATCCAGCTCGGCGCTGATCTCAACGCTGTGTGGGAAAACGGCGGCACACCGCTCGACATGGCGATATGTTCGTATATGCATAAAAGGGGAGGTCCGAGACTATCGAAACGCTGGTGGCGGGCGGTGCCAACTACGAGGACGGCACGAAAATGGACATTCACCGCAACCGGGTCGACACGCTGGCGGCGCGCCTTGACGCGGCCCCGGAGCTGGTGCACCACCCATTGTCCTTCCGCGCCGGCAAAGAATACGGGGACTTGTACGGTGCCGCACCACTGATCCGCCCGACGCTCTTGCACATCTGCGCGGAGTTCGGCGTGACAGGGGCTACGCTGGTGCTCCTGGATCGCGGCTCCGACCCCAATGCGCGCTGCGTTCCCGCCGCTGCCTACATTGGCGACCAACCACCCTCTTCCACGCCGTCGCATCCAACAAGAATCACGCCTTCTCCGTGTTAGAACTGCTGTCGCGAAAGGCGCCACCGTGCGAGTGCCCCGTGCCGGTTTGCGGAGCGTGCAATCCGACGATCCTGTGCTTGAGCAGGTCACACCGCTCAGCTACGCGCTAACCTACCCCAACGACGAGCATCACAAACCGCACCTGGGCGCGGTGGCGTTTTTGCAGGAGCACGGAGGTGTCGAGTAGACCACCTCTCTTTGTGCATGACGTCATAGCCTGCAACGGCTAGGTGATAGGCTGCCACGGCTGGTGTATATAAATTGAGCCACACAAGAGACAAACGCTACGTGCAACGCATCGAGTGAAACCTAGTAACGGCCCGCTGAAAGGGCCTTTGAAGCCGCCTGACGGCCACTGCCACCCGCCCCGCCGTTGGGATGCGACGGGGGCTTTATTCTTTGTGCCGCAACGGCGACGTTCGTAAACTATGCGTCCACTGACGTTGATGGCGGTGGCGAGCTACGCCATGATGGTCCATTGTTAAGGTAATAAAGGCTTGGAAAATTGTGGACCATAATCTGGAGATTTCAATGCCTGATGTGCCTCATTCAAATCCCAAACAGGTTGTATAGGGCTCGCCCGTATTACATGTTGTGGACGTATTAGCGTCAGCTTCATATTACCGAGATAAATTAGGATTTCATTGGGATTTACGTGTCGAGAATTACGCCGTCGTATGGCGCGACAATGCCGCGGTTCATTTTACACGAGGATCGGAAACCCCGAGTGGAGTTCATCTTTATTCTTTGGGTTCGAGATGTTAATGCTTACTACGAGGAATTAAACGAACGCGCACAAGGGCTGAAATCGCACCCACTACACAGCCATACGGTATTCGAGAGTTCGGTATTTTAGATCTAAATGGTGTCTCTATCGTTTTTGGTTCGGATGACGAACTGACATAGCCCTGATGTTTCGTCGTGGCTTGCGAATAATCCGTTAAAGCAGCAAGGCCGAACGCTTCAGCGTGGGCCGTGATGCGGCGCATGCGGCTCACGCTGTTGGCACGGTAGACCGCGCGGTGAACGAGCCGGTCGGATTGACTCTCTTTTCTTCCTCCGTCCGGTAGCGCCACAATCGACAAGGAAGAACATATAGAGTGGCGTCATATCCATCACCGTCACGTTGTAAATAGCAAAGCCATGTTCGATCAGCGCGCCGAATTTATTTTTCCGGCGATTAAACGTCAGCTCTGAGATGTTGTGCGCTCGGGAAACGGATTGAGCGGTTATACCGCCATCGGCTTGTCGCAAAACCGGATAATCTCGTCAGTGCTATGCGTTTTGCCTTTCATGAGTAGTTCTCCAGTGCGGTTACGAAATACTTACAACAATACTGGGGTCAACTATCGAAGGTCACACTTGGTCCATGCATGGCTATGAAACGCGCCGGAGGCAGCACTGTTTCTCAGGTAGGGTTGCGCAGATTGATGCGGTAATGGGCCAATCCCAAGCCGGCTTTCTCCAAGCCACTTTTCAACGTATGAACTAACAAAACGCAGCCCCGAAGAGAGACGGTAGGTTCGCATGCTTGATCGATTCACAATAAAACGCAACTGCATGCTAAAGTTGAACTCCTACTACACCCGTGGACGACGGAGTCTTTTTGAGTGTCAATACGAGCGGAAAACCATTGACGAATATTGAGAAATTGTTATAGTACAAATTTGCGCGTGCACCTTTTCGGTCTACGTGATGATGCATTCTACTCCCATTATTGATTTTATTTATTTTTCGGCTATCCCGATGCTATACGCATCGGCGTGTCCGTAGATTTGCCCCTTACTTAACAAAAATCTTCGGAATAGAGCCACCGAATAGAGGGGAGGAAATTCATCCAGTGACCGGATTGTATAATTTGAGATACCTATTTAATGTTGTCCAATAATTGGGGATAGATAATGGAAATAGATTTTTATTCATTATTACAAGATCACATGGAAATGACCCTGTTCATGATAATCGGGATAGGCTATCTCTTAGGTAAGTTGGGGATCGGTAATGTCAAGATAGGCTCTTCGATCGGCGTCTTATTTGTAGCGCTGGCTTTTGGTCATTTAGGATTCACCATGTCCTCCATTGTTGGTACAATCGGCTTTGTTTTTTTTATATATTCTGTTGGCTATCAGGCGGGGCCGCATTTTTTTCAAGCATTCAAGCAAGATGGGGTTCGTTATATCCAAATCGGTCTTATAATCGCATTCGCTGCATTTGCGACTACCTTGCTGGGCAGAAGTTTGTTCCAATTAGAGCCTGGATATGCGGCGGGGGTGCTCGCAGGTGCCCTGACCTCTACCCCGACGCTAGCAGCAGCCCAGGATGCGCTCTCATCAGGTTTGGCGACGATTCCTATTGGTCAATCTGCTAGCGCTGTAGAGGCTAATCTAACTGTGGCCTACGCCGTCACCTACATATTTGGACTTGTTGGCTTAATCCTTTTCCTGCAGATCGCTCCCAAAATTTTCGGCTTTGATTTGCACAATGAATCGATAGCATATGCTAAGGACATGGCTACCGAATCTATAGACGACGACGACGAGATGGGGCTTGGCCATCGCGGTTTTCCCAATGGACGCTCATACGAGGTATCAAACCCTAAAATTTTTGGCAAATCTCTGCTCGAATTGAAATTTCTACAAACCACGGGTGCCGTAATCGCTCGACTAGAACAAGAATCAAAGGAAGCTACAATAGGACCAGAAACCGTCCTGAATGAAGGTGATAGGATAATGGTTCTTGGATACAGCGAAAATCATTTAAGCGTCGCTAGCCTGATAGGCAATGAGATCGACTATAAAGAATTTGAGCAGACGCCCTTTGAAACACACAGGATTGTCGTCACTAATGAAGAGGCCATCGATATGACTTTGCGTGATACCGGTGTCACCAACCAATTTGCCTGCATCACACACAGCGTGATTAGGGGTGGAGTCAATCTTCCGATTTCATTGGAAATGATAATCAAAAGAGGTGACCATCTAACTATTTCCGGATTCAGTTCTAATCTTAATAAATTGGTTAACCACCTCGGCCATCATGAGAAACCAATACACGAGACGGATCTCGTGACATTCTCAATGGGAATACTGGTCGGACTTTTTATTGGCTATGTGACCGTTAAGTTGGGCGGAATACCGCTGGGCATCGGCTCAGCAGGCGGCTTATTGGTGGCCGGTTTGGTAGTCGGATGGCTGCGGATGCGAAACCCACTGTTTGGACGAGTACCTGCCGCTGCCCGCTTTATCCTGATGGAATTGGGGCTCTTGTTTTTTTTAGCTGGAGTAGGTCTTCGTGCTGGGTCGGGCTTGGTCGAAGGCATCCGTTCCGCTGGCGTGCCACTTTTTTGCACCGGCGTGATCGTTACCCTGGTTCCAGTGATTATCGGTGTATTATACGGTAGGTTCGTGTTGAAAATGAATCCCGCAATTTTGCTGGGAGCTATTTGCGGGGGGTTAACTAGCACACCGGCATTAGATGTTATAAACAAGCAAGCAAAGAGCGACATACCAGCGATGGGCTACGTGGGTGTCTACGCCTTTTCAAACATAATTCTTGCTATAGCAGGTCAGCTGATTATGATTTTTTTTATTTAGAGAAGCGATCTCATAACGACCGTAGCTGTTCCAAAGATTAAGAGTAGTGCACTCACAGAATTTTAGCAGCATCTTTTAGCCGTACTGGTTATCTCAAGCGGCCCTGCCGTCTGATCCACTCGGGATGACCTGCAATAGCTGAACCATGCTGAAGATAAGTATTTCTTACTCGGACGGAGAATTACTTATGAAAGGCAAAACGCATAGTACCGACGAGATTATCTGCGTTTTGCGTCAGGCCGATGGCGGTGCAACCGCTCAATCCGTTTGCCGGTGAGGTGAGTCAGGTATCTCAATCTCACTACCGTCTTCAGTGCCCGCCGTCAAGGTCGATTTTCGGGTCAATGTATTCGAGAACCGTTATATTTTAACGCCTTTGTCGGCCATACTGATGCTATGGAGTTCTGGCAACCACAACAGTCTTCCCGCCCGAAGTACCTTTGGCTTTGAATTTAATCGTCAAGATCGAAATGTCGCATAAGGTGCTCCCGCCGAACGGCGACAAAATTGGGGATCAGACCGAGATTCGTTTAGCGATCCTGAAGTCCTATGCCCCGGTGGTTGTCAACATCTATTCACTCGACGGTCAACTCGTGGGTTCTCTTACGGGCAGTCGTGGTAACAACGGTTTTCGGATTTATCCGTGGAATGGCGACGACGCCCCATGTCAGAGGGTTCCGCCGATGATTTATCTGGCGCGAATCGACGTCGCTGCGCAGACCGTTGCCCAGAGAATATCGCAGATCGTCAGTGTAGTGTATTAGGCTCTACCCCCTCACGGCGTTCATAGTCGTTCGCCGCAGTCATGTACAGCCACTACCACCAACCTGAATCGACTACAAAGACAACATGCTGTACCTCAATCCGGGAATCATTGGACTCCGTCGTTTTAAACTACCGGTGAGCTACGCCATGCTGAGGATCAACGGCGGATCATTGGTGCCGGAATTGATTGAAATTCCGAGCTAATACACAAAAATTTCCACGTTATCTGCTCCGATTAGACCCAATAAAACCGGACCATCCGCCACACCTTTGTCACACGACTGCTGGACCTCGGCGTCCCTATCGAGCAAGTCAACTACCTCGCCGGCCATGAGTCGATGGCGATGACCAAGCGCTAGGACCATGCACGAGAAGAGCGATATGGAGGGGTTATCGAGGCGTAGGATGAGACGGGTAAGACGGGGAGTGCGGAGGCGTTGGTGGCGGCCAGGTGGAACCAAACTTAGTTTCTGTAACCCTCAACGGTAGTGGGTAACTGGGGTATCCAACACACCAAAATAGGCAAGGAGAAGCGGGGCGGCACGGAAGGCCGTCCCGCTTCTCACTCTTGCAAACGCGCATCGCCACATGTATTAATAAGCTACTGTAACTGCGATCTATTGAGGAACCCTGGCGTAGCTACACGTGCTATTTCAGGGCCCACAGTTCCCAAGTAGTATTGCCGTCAACGTCCACGTCCCAAGTATATCCTACGGCAACACCATTAAGGTTTGCTAAAGACGGAGCGGTTGTATTGAAATACGCTACTCCTTTCCAGCTTGATCCCCCATCCTCAGTGAAAGAACCTATTCCCGTCGCTCGAAAAGTGGCGACTCCGTCACATGTCATAACAACGCCGGAGTTGGGACACTCGCCTTCAAGGAATCCATCAGCGCGTACTCGGGCCTTGATAAGTGGCCAAGCTCTTTACGTTGGCTCCTGCTAATGTACCATTTCCTTCAGCTGTGACCTCAAATTTGGGAAGCGCTCCTTCGGCTGGTAGCACCTTGCTTCGCGAGGTTCCTTGGATGGTTCCTAATTTCTCAACTAACATAGTACATTTCCTCCTACAACAGGTTAATTATCGGCCACCCCGCTGGATACAAGGTAGTTGAATTCCATTATAATCAACTGAAAATCACCACGCAACCTTCGCCGATGGCGGTGGTGGATACTTGGGGTAACTGAGTCACGACAAAGCGAAAAGAGAAGCCGGGCGGCAGCGAGGGGCCGTTGATCATGAAGGCAACGAGGATCGTCCTATTTGTCGAAGTGGAAATCGCATCGGTATTGTGAATGATCGCAGTAAATGTTGTAGGGTCAGCGTACGTGGCAGTATTAAGAGGGAAACACAGGATGATGGTTGCGAGATCTTGGTCGATAACTCCGAGAATGAAAGAGCGGAGGCGTTAGTCAGCGCCACCGACGGCATGATCTCACAGGACGAAGCAGATGAACAGATTGAAACGGCGGTAGCAGAGACTACGGAAGATCTGTATACGCAGGAGGAGTACGACGCAAAATCGTCCGTGTCGCAGGTAACGCTTATACGGTCGGACAATGACGGCAACCCGATTACGCAAAAAGCATGGTCGAACTAGGTTGATTATCCTGGTTATGAAAGTATGAGTCTCGAAAACAATGGAGTTCCTTTTGAGATGTGGGCTAATAGTAAATGGGGCACTCGGTCTGAATTCCACAATGCTTCTATTGGGGGTGGGCGGGTGAATCGGGATGGGTAGTGGAGCATGACAACGATAGTCATTTTTCATGTGATCATGATAATGGGATGTGTAGTTGGGTGAGCGAATAGGCGACGGGGGCTTTTTGTGCACCGCAACCCACTACCGATTATAGGGGCGCCGATGCACAATAGTTTGCACATGGTGGATGCGTTCCGGCCAAGCTTAACCTCAGGCCCATTATCGGACATTCCGCGCGGAGCTTATAATTGTAAATAAGAATCAATCGTAAATCGAAAAGGATTAGCTATGAACGTACTTCGAATGATTTGTTTTGCCGCTGTGGTCTACGGCGTAATGAGTCCGGTCGGTGTGAGTGCAGAAGTGTTTTACTCTGATGACGAAGGAGAAGTTGTTTCCCACTATGTCCTTACATCAAGGACACAGATTTGACCGACGAACCCGTTACTACCGGTGAATGTGGATGGAGTAAGCGGCAGGCAGCGTCCGGAAGAGGCCACGGAACGTTGCAGACGGTAACGCCGCCCGCGTAGTCCTCCATTTAATTTTTGTGCTTCGGTTTCGATCTTTATGGGCCGCACAACAACGAATCGATAGGCGACGGGGATAAAGGACTAGTTTTAAATGAGATAGTATTAATTATGGTTGCACCCTTATGATTTAGTTAAGTTTCGCAATAATAGATTAGAATATTCCTTAACTGGGCCAAAACAGCTAGGCCTCTCATTGGGAAGGAACATGCCTCCTCAGTCTAAAGTCCAAGGCACCAATATTCAACAGGTCGACATTCAGCAGCTCAAGGCGGGTGGTGCCATCACCGTCGCTGCCACCGTGCAAGCCACTGAGGCACGATGCGAGGCCATGCAGCCAATCGTGTCTCAATGGCAACCCTTGTCGACGCCTCATTTCGCAGCCTACGACGCGACGACGACGGATGGGCTGATCTGCGCCGGTTACTATGGGGCCGTCTTTGACGGTCGCCATGTCTATGGCTGTCCCATTCGTTCACACAGAGAGCGGGACAGCGTCCACGGACATGTTTTGCGTTGCGATACACATAGTGACTTCCACGATCCGTCTACGTGGGAAGCCTTTGACGCAGGTGGCACGGATGGACTGAATACGGTGTGCTACTATGGTGCAGCCTTCGACGGACGTCACGTGATCTTCGTACCTCGTGATGACAGTCACGGCTACCACTCTCGGGTCCTGCGCTACGACACAAAGGGTCCTTTCAAGGATGCGGATGCGTGGTCGGCCTTCGACGCGGATCTGCCACATTCGGCGCAGGGCGCTGCCTACGATGGCCGGCATGTCTACTTCTGTCCTGGCTACGAGAGCGTCCCGGGTGAACCGATGACTGAGGGCCTTCTCAGTGGCAAAGTCATGCGCATGGATACGTCTGCCGACTTCAAGGACGCTACCAGCTATCGCGTCTTTGACACGACCGTATTGGGCCCCGAAGCGGCCTGCTTTGATGGCGGCGCCTTCGATGGTCGCTTCGTCTACTTGGTGCCATTGCTTCATGGCGTCGTCGTGCGCCATGACACGCAGGGCCCTTTCGACGACCCAAGCAGCTGGGAGGCCTTCGACGCTCGTGCAGTGGGTCTAGGGATGAATGTCGGTGCCGTCTTCGATGGATACTGGCTGTATTTCTGCGCCTATGGTCATTCGTCCATGCTTCGCTACGACACGCGCAAACCCTTCACCGATCCGAGTAGCTGGGAGCAGTATGATGCAGCCCATACGGATGGAGTCGACACCGGTGGATTTGATGGTGGGTTCTTTGATGGGCGCTACGTCACCTTCTGCCCCTGGACACGTACACCGCCCCCAGGTGAGGCAGGTTACCATTGCAACTATCTGCGCTACGACACGACGCGATCCTTTGATGACTCAGCTGCTTGGTCGGGATACGACGCCAGTGCAACCGATGGACTTGAGTCACTCGGTTACAACGCCGGGGCTTTCGATGGTGGGTCGTTCTATGCTGCACCGCTCTATGCGGCGGATGGGGAGGATTTTCACGGACGGATGATGCGCGTTGACACCCTCGGTAGGGATGGGGCTTTCAGTCTGCGATTCTGCGACTATGGTCACAATGGTGGCCTGTGCGCCGCGGTGCCCGGACCGAGTTTTCTGGTTAATACGGATGGTGGCGTTCGCAGTGTGGCGACACACCAACCCTTGGCGTCCGGTGTTCACCATCTGGTCGGAGTTTTCGACGGTGCGTCGCTGCAGTTGTGGGTCGATGGCCGACTGTTGGCACAACGCGAGGCGAAAGGGGACCTACTTGCTCCAAATATTCCTGTTACGATCGGGCATCTCGGCGGCGGCGGCGCGAGCTTCGATGGCGAGATTGAGGGAGTCGTCGTCGCATCAAAGGCGTGGACTCCCGAGCAGATTCGACAGGCCTTCGAGCAACAGCGCGGTTGATTTCTGTTCGCCGTGCCCGAAAGAGTGTCTTCACATCTGTGAGATGTCGTAGCCTTTCGATTTTCACACTTTGCGCGCCAACTCCTTTGCCTCATCGCACAATTTTATGCGCCCGCGAATGCTGCTGGCATGACTTCCCTGAACCAAGAAATATTCTTTTCGATCGCCGAAACCCGCGTCGTCGTTGAAGACTATCGACGCCTTTATAATGGAGAAAGAACCCATAGTAGTTTGGGCTATGAAACACCCGATAAATTTGCGCAAACCTGATCACTCAACCTGCCGATACACGGCCAACCTCACACCCAAAGTAATCCAGTTTTCGGGGGTCCTCTCAGGGGTATCGGTTTATTCATCAGCTGCTGTGTGGCGAAGGCTGGACCGTCAATTACAAACGCGTCCAGCGCGTGCGGCGACAGGAAGGCCTTCGCGTGCGATCGGTGAGTAAACGAAAACGGCGTCCTTGCGCCATCGTTGGGCTATCCGGTGCATACGACGTATCCAGGCCAGGTCTGGTCGTGGAATTTCATTATGGATCGGACGACGGATGGCCGCTCTGTGAAGATGCTGACGATGATCGATGAGTATACCCGCCAATGTTTAGTTATTCACCCCGCCCGATCCATCACCAGTGACCAAGTGTTGGATACGCTCCAGCACCTGGCCGATCTCAAAGGAGCCACAGCGTATATTCGTTCGGGCACTGGCTCGGAATTTGTCGCCCAGATTATTCAAGATTGGTGTTTTTTCCGCCTACGTGCAGACGCTATATATTCAGCCGGGCAGCCCATGGCAAAATGGATTCATTGAAAGTTTCCATATCCGCTTTAGAGACGAGTGCCTGAACCAAGAATTATTCTTTTCGATCGCCGAAACCCGCGTCGTCGTTGAAGACCATCGACGCTTTTACAATGGGAAAGGACCCCATAGCGAGAAAATACCGCCGAAGAGGCAAAAGCCGACTAGAGCGGAGGCAAACATAAACAGCACCAAATTACGGTCGAATTGGCGAACCATTTGCAGGAAATTGGTAGGCATACAACGTTCGAGGGGAACGGGGGACGATCGACTGATTTAGAGAAAGGCGGGGTTGTTTAAGCTTGTTTCCTTTTTCGGTGACGGTCTTTTTTGCCGTCGGGAGTGCGGCCCTTGGTTCTGACCTTCTTGCTCTTTT